>Ga0213861_10000198_pt1 | contig 49502 bp, 43 predicted proteins | sample PICome_4_FD_160110 | JGI IMG/M metagenome (GOLD analysis project Ga0213861, IMG submission 160110) | Coastal seawater microbial communities near Pivers Island, North Carolina, United States - PICO131 | ecosystem: Environmental > Aquatic > Marine > Coastal | place: USA: North Carolina... | reverse complement strand
TTGGAGAAGTGCGTAAAATTGCTCCTAAACATTTTTTCTTGGTTCCAGGTGTTGGGGCACAAGGCGGTTCTCTTGAAGATGTTGCCAAACATGGCTGGAATGATGATTGTGGTTTACTGGTGAACTCATCACGTGGCATAATATATGCATCCCAAGGAAAAGACTTTTCAGAAAAAGCACAAAAAGCAGCGCGAAAATTGCAACAAAAAATGGCAAATATACTCGACGCAAAAGGGTTTTAAATACGCTGCCAATTGGAGCTTTTTTTAGTAATCAAAACTACCGTCAAAGGGCAAATTAAGAAACATGAATTATCAAAATATCTCAACCCGCATTCCCTTATCAATTTCTTTGAGACCTTAATTTTAAATACTACCTTTATCTGCTTACAAACAAAGACATTTCTTAATGTGGCAAACTATTGCTAATATTCTACTAAGAAATCGATTTATCATCATCGGTGCTCTTACTATATTAACTACGTTTTTCGGTTATCATGCCGTAACAGGTTTAGAGTTGGACAACAAGTACGGAATTCTTCTTCCCAATAATGCTGATGCAAAAATAGACTACGACAAATTCAAAGAGCTCTTTGGAGAAGATGGTGGCTCGCTTATTATTTCAATCGAGACTGACTCGCTTTACACGGAAACAAACTTCTCGAAGTGGAAAGAATTGGGAGACTCTATTCTTCAAATGGATGGAATAAAAGCGGTAATTTCTGAAGCTACTCTATTCTCAGTTCACAACAATCGTGAGAAACAAAAATTTGAAGCGCATCGTATTTTTTCAGATACTAAGTTTGAAGAAAAGTCAATTGACTCAATCAGAACGGAAATCAGAAACAACCCTCTTTACAAAGGATTGCTCTATAACGAGAAAGGGAACGTATCTCTAATGATGGTTCAAGTAGATGAGAACTTCATTACGGACCAAAAGAAAGCAAATGTTGTATTAGATGTTGAAAAATTAGCATCGTCGTACGAGCAATATTTCGGCAGTCCTCGATACGCCGGAATGCCCCATATGCGGGTGGTTATAGGTAAGCGAGTACTCAAGGAAATGTATATTTTCATTGCACTACTGCTTTTGATGACTTCGCTCCTGATGTATTTCTTTTTTCGATCTTTCCGAGTGGTATTTATTTGTAACCTTGTTGTGGCGATTGCCGTGGTATGGTCGATGGGCACAATTGGAGCGCTTAACTTCAACATTACAATCATTATGGCGCTTATACCGCCGCTCATGATTGTAATCGGTGTTCCAAACTGCATTTTCCTTCTAACGAAATACCATCAAGAGGTCAAACAGCACGGAAATAAAGCCAAAGCATTAACTCGTGTAATCAGAAAAATTGGTACTGCTACTTTCCTAACCAACCTAACAACCTCGCTTGGATTTTTGATGTTTGTGACTACGAACTCAACAAAACTGATGCAATTTGGAATCACGGCATCAATAAACATTATGATGGTGTTCATTTTATCAATGACGATATTGCCAATTATCGTTTCTTTTTCAAAGACACCCAAACAAAGACATCTAAAGCATCTTGAAAGAAAACTTGCTGTTGGTCTGCTAGACAGCCTTGTAAATATCGTGCTCTATCACAGAAAATGGGTTTATATTACAACAGCCGCAGTAATTATCTTATCTGTTGTTGGTTTAACTAAAATTACAGCTACAGGGAATCTGTCGAGTGACCTGCCAAAAGACCATCCAATACTCAAAGACATGAATTTTATGCAAGCTGAGTTCGGCGGTATTATTCCTTTTGAAGTACTAATTGACTACAAAGAAAAATCACGTCTAAATAAAAAGTCAACCTGGTATGCCATAGAATCAGCTCAGAATATTTTTAAAAATGACACTTTATTCTCGAAATCACTTTCATATGTTGATGCGTTAAAGGCGGCAAACATGGCTTATTTTGATAACGATTCAAGTCAATATCGAATAATAACGAGACGTAACCATTTGGCTAAAATAAAAAGGTACCTGGATAGCTCTTACATCCAAGATGCGAAAGGTGTTGGCATATCAATCACAGAACTTGTGGATACGTCAAATCATATTCTTCGGATAAGATGTCAAATGAAAGATCTTGGCTCATATGAGGTTAGCGATAAAGTTGAAAATATTAAAACACGGATTGACTCAATATTTAATCCCAATCGGACATCTATTGAAAAGTACTACTCGAAGTACTCAAAAAGAAAAAATCCAAAATACATTGACTCTATTCTTTTAAACAACAACGCAATTGCCAATTGTCTCTCAGAAAAATATATCAATAACAATAAAGATCAACTGGAGTATGACATGAGCCCGGAAGAATTCTTAAGAGCAGAATACAAGGGAAAGAACTTCAAATCCAACTTGCGTGAGGCAATTGATAATGAATACTTCGATATAACCTTCACGGGTACATCCATCGTCGCATCTGAAGGAACAAAGTATATGGTCATTAACCTTTTCACAAGTTTACTTTTTGCCATTCTTGCGATTGCCATCTTAATGGCGATCCTTTTCAGATCTTGGAGGATGGTACTGGTTTCTTTGATGCCAAACTTTATACCATTGTTATTTACCGCAGGAATTATGGGGTGGTTCGGAATCGCTCTAAAACCATCGACCCTATTGGTATTCTCAATTGCATTTGGTATTTCTGTTGACGATACCATACATTATTTAGCAAAATATCGCCAGGAGCTAAAGGCCCAACAATGGGATCTGAAAAAGTGCGCAATTATGGCCGTTAGAGAAGCAGGGCTCGGAATGTTCTACACGTCAATCATTCTGTTCTGCGGATTTATAATGTTCTCTTTCTCTCAATTTGGTGGAACAAAAGCTCTTGGTTTACTCGTGTCATTGACATTATTAGTAGCAATGATTACCAATCTATTGCTCCTCCCATCACTACTCCTTTCCTTGGAAAGAAGAATTACAACAAAATCATTTGAAGAGCCTTATTTTGATGCTTACGCAGAAGAGTCAGATATCGACTGGGAGCATTTGGATGTTGAGGAAAATCCAGATCACCCTATCGCTAAGAATAAAAGTAAAGATCCAACAACATGAATGCTTTAAAATCGTATACTGAATTTATTGATTTTGAGTTGGGCAAGATGAACTTTCCAAACTCCCCTGTCGAACTTTATGATCCGTTGCGCTATTTCATGACTCTTGGAGGAAAACGAATACGACCGATTTTAACCCTTCTTGGGAATGAAATGTTTGGAGGTTCCAAACAAACTGCAATTCCTCAGGCGCTCTCTATGGAAGTCTTTCACAATTTCTCGCTGATCCATGACGACATTATGGATGCCGCTCCTGTGCGACGAAAACAGCCAACAGTTCATGAAAAGTGGAATCCAAATATTGCAATCTTATCTGGAGATGTACTACTGATAAAAGCCTATCAATTATTGAGTGAATCGTCCCCGGAAATACTCCCTGAAGTGCTAAATCTATTCAATACGACAGCTGTTGAAGTATGTGAAGGCCAACAAATGGATATGAATTTCGAATCTCGCCATGACGTAACTATTTCGGAATACATCGAAATGATTCGTCTAAAAACTTCAGTATTGCTTGGAGCCTCCCTAAAAATGGGAGCTTTGGTTGCTAGAGCATCAGAAGAAAATCAACAATATATTTACGATTTTGGACAAAATATTGGTATTGCATTTCAAATTCAGGATGATATTCTTGACCTGTATGCTGATCCGGATAAATTTGGAAAACAAGTGGGTGGAGATGTGATTGCGAATAAAAAAACATTACTTTACCTCACGGCAGTAAGCAAAGTAACACTAGAGCAAAAAGAAATTCTTAAACAACTCCACAACGAACAAGACATCGGATTAAAAGTAAAACGTACGAGAGAATTGTTTGACCACCTGCAAGTGCGTCAGGCTTGCAAACAAATGATGCACAACTATTATGATACAGCAATGGATTCGCTTGAGAAAATTGCTATAAATGACAAACACAAAGCAACTCTGATCGCACTGGCTGAATTCTTAATTCAAAGAGACAACTAATCATACTGAGCAGCTGACGAACAGAACAAACAAACTTTATCTTTTGACAAAAATTAAATCGTCAAGCTTCCTTGCAACTGTTTTTTTAGGCAAAAATAGTGTGAGATGTTTTGAATGGTGAATTCTTTCATAATTGTATTGGAACACCATTTCAATGAGCTCTTAAAAACTAAAATTTGGGTTTATAAGGCAAGAAGTAGTGCCCTACCAACGCATGACGCTCAAATGAAAGCAACCAAACGTGAAGTGTTTCTCCATCTTCACTCAAATGTAGCAATGGACCATCGATTCCTATTTCGTGGCTATCAAGCCATTTTCCCTCCTCATCCAATAGTACCCCAAAATAAGGGTTTGAGCGACTACTTTGAGATTCATGTGCAACAACGTCTTCATAAAACGGATGGTTTCCAATACCCATTGAATATTGATTTCCAGAGTTCGCCTCAGTAACACTTAATTTTGGCAAACTATCGAGCTTTAACCCTCCGAAAATAAATTGTGTTTGCTCTCCATTCTCTCGCTCAAAAACAAAATGCAATTCATCAAGAACTTCACCACGATTTTCTGACAAGCAGCGCTCAACTTTCTTGAGTATTTTAAATCGTCCTAATTGTGTTTTTCGCGGTTCACGGCGGTTGTAAAATCCCGGACTAGAAAATGTTGCAAATCGAGCAGAATCAGTTTGGAAATCAGCAATCTTTGTATACGTTTTGGGATAAATTATCTCAATCTCTTTCTTCTTGCGCTCACCGCGAATTGGATACATCGAGTCATTGAGGCTTTCTGTTATAAAAGTAACATCCCATTTTTCCTGAATCGTCCGAATTTTATTTAAATCTAGAACTTTGCTTGGTGGTGTTTTCCAATGCTCTAAATACTCCCGATAATTCTTGAAATCTTGTGTATTCCTCCTCTCGAACAATTCTTTATAGAGGTTCTTTGGAAAGTTAAACCAGCCATGATAGAACACTTTGTCTTTACCATCTTCTTCAGCATAAAAAAACAACTCCCAAAGGTACGACTCCAAACAATTCCTAGCGATATCGACTCGAGTAATTGACTCACCATTTACCACAGCTCCGCTAAAAACAGCATCTAAATTGGTACCTACCCATTTCACTTGATTCCTATTCCACTCTTGGTTTACGATTGAAATTAATGACATGTAACTATTATCTTTCGCATACTCAGGAACTGTAGGCATAAACTCCATTAAATGTATCGCATTCAAAAAGACCGTATCATCATCTTTGTTTGTAGGGTGAATTACAAGATCAAAACTATTAATCCCTTCGATAAACTGAATGGATTCCATAACAGACGTTGTGTACTTTTTGTGTCGTACCATTACATCCGGATTATCAGGGTAATCCAAATCTGAAAGCTCAGTCAATTGAGCAATAAAAGGAGACTTATTACTGGATAAATACTTATCCGAGCTTTTCTCATTTTTAACATCAGATACACAGCCAAAAGCAATAAAGAAACAAATAAACTTGACGAATAATTTCATTCTTTAAAAGTACAAAAAGTGATGCGGTGTCGCGCAATACAAGCAATAATTGTAAATTGCCACTAAGATGGACTTAGAGGATCGATTATTTCTTGAACTTTACATGAAAAATAAGGATGAAGCTTTTCTCTATCTCATAGAAAAATATGCAACTCAGATCTTTTAATACATGCATGAATATCGTTCGACATTTCGAGGATGCGGAGAATGTCACGCAAGAAGTATTTACAACCGTCTACACCTCCCTTGAGAATTTTAATGGTACATCAAAGCTATCGACTTGGATTTACGGTATTGCATTGAACAAATCCAAAGAATTTTTACGAAAAAAACAAGACAAAAACGTTCTGGATATATGATGCAATGGGACAATGACATTTAACTTCTTTGATCAAGTTGCAGCCTATTGCAACAAGAATCAAAAAATAAAGCTCCGTAAATTGATATTTAAGCACCTAAGCGCACTTCATCCAAAAGGAAGATCGAAAAAACACCCAAAACGCTAGAGTTGCTCACAATTCTGTTATTGTTTCTTTTGCCGATTCCCATGCGCCTTTTTTTTACCATGAAATCGTTTCTTATTACGGTGATTGCCATTGCGTTTTTTATGCACACTCTTATCACTCCAAACAGGGCCCTCGCCAAGTTCCTTCGGTGGCTGTAGCTTTTCAATTTTCATTTCAATCAACTGCTCAATCTTGCGAAACTTATACATGTCTTTCTCATTGACAAGTGTAAACGCCTCGCCTTTGGTATTTGCTCTAGCCGTTCTGCCCACACGGTGAACATAATCCTCAGCATCATGAGGTACATCAAAGTTGATGACCATATTGATTTCCTTGATATCAATACCGCGACTCATTACATCTGTTGCAACCAAAATTCGAACACGTCTTGCCCTAAATTTCCGCAATAGCTCCTCACGATCTACTTGTTCTAAATTAGATGAAATACCTGATGCCGGAAATCCAGCACGCCGAAGGTGCCTAGAAATATCAGAAACCTTATTCTTCGTCGATGTAAATATGATAATGCTCTCGTAGTCCTTGCGCTCAGAAAGAATATGCGTAATGACTTTTATTTTTTGTTCATCGTGTGCCATATAGACCCTCTGAGTGACTCCAGCTGCCGGTTTTGAAATTGACAATGCAATTTCTTTTGGGTTGCGCATAGTTCGTTTTGCCAGATGTTTAATGTCTTCCGGCATGGTGGCACTAAACATTAAGTTTTGACGTTCTTTGGGAAGGTATGAAATAATTGTTTTCAAATCATCAGAAAACCCCATATCAAGCATTCGATCCGCCTCATCCAATACGAGATGCTTCAAACTATTTAACTTCACATAACCCAATTTCAAGTGTGAGATCAACTTGCCTGGTGTCGCAACAATAATATCAACACCCTCGGTCAAGGCACGTTTCTGCTCTTCCCATTCTTTCCCGCCACCGCCACCATAAACAGCAATAGATCCAACAGAAACAAAATAAGAAAGCCCTTGGATCTGCTTCTCAATTTGCACTGCCAGTTCTCTTGTTGGAACAACCACAAGCGTATCAATGCTTGAATCTTGCTTGCCGACCAGTTTATTCAAAATAGGAAGAACAAAAGCTCCAGTTTTCCCGGTGCCAGTTTGTGCACAAGCGATTAAGTCATTATTATCTAAAACAATTGGTATTGCTTTTTCTTGAATTGGCGTCGCTTTTTCAAACCCCATGTAGGAGAGGGCTTCTAAAAGTTCTGGCTCAAGGTTAAGGTCCGTAAATTTCATCGAAGTGAAGATAACTAATAGAATTGATCTTAAAGAGATAAAAATAAAATGTTGTACATATAAAGTTGTTAATCCAAAAACAATGGGTAGAAAAAAAACCCGCGGAAATAATTCCACGGGTATGACTATTTATTCTTGGGATCCTTTAAATGTATTGTTAATTCATCAAAAGCGCCTTGACCGCATTTGCGATCATTTTTCCATCAGCTTTTCCAGCAAGCTTGCCGCTGAGCATTCCCATAACCTTACCCATGTCCTGAGGGCCTGTTGCGCCAGTTGCATCAATAGCCGCTTGGGCCTCTGTTTTAACTTCTTCTTCTATCATCATTTCAGGCATGTATGTAGCAATTACTTCAGCTTGAAATTTTTCATCTGCAGCAAGATCTTCGCGATTCTCATTCATATACAACTCGTACGTTTCTTTGCGCTGCTTGTGAAGTTTCATTATAATTTTTATCGCTGTTTCATCCGAAACATCGCCATTTCCAGAGGTAGCCTCCAACAACAATTTCGATTTTATATCTCTCAATGCTGCGAGCTTTTCTTTTTCTCTAGCCAACATCGCCTTTTTGATATCAGCATTTATCGTTTCTAAAAACCCCATTAATCTACATTATCGTGTAAAAAAGAATTATTTCCATTCAATGAAGTCCCATTTTCATCACTCGAGATACTAAAACGACTCGCATTGTCCTCCTCACTTGGTGCAGACTGATCCAATTGAATGTTTCTTCGAACGTATGCAGGCTCATTTTCCAAATCTTGTATCCCTTCTACTTTCTTGAGACGCTGCGTAAATTCTTGAATTTTCGACAAACGTTCTTGAGATCGTATCTGTTGTTCTTTCTGAGATACTGTTTTTTTCATACTTGTTGCCTCAAGATTAACCGCATCCATATCATCTTCTAAAGTATATCTCTTAATCTCCTCTGATGGCTCTTTGGCACCCGAAACATCGGTAACGTTCCAATCCAGCTCCATTTCTTTTTGCTCATCGCCCCCGGCATCAATTGCCCATGATTCTTGCTTGTTTTGCGGAGTGGCAAGCTCGTCCGTTGACTTCAAGAAAGGCTCATCATCTGTTTCCTCGGCTACAACCTCTCTTGCATTCTCCCAAGTACTGGTTTGAGTCGGTGTTCGCAAGGGAGTTTTAACTTCACTTTTCTTATCTTCTTCGAGCGTGGTAACGTTTCTTACTGGAGCCTTTTCAAAACCCGTAATTGGAGAGGAATGAAAACCAGTAGCAATTACCGTTACGCTCAGTTTGTCTCCGAGAGTTTCATCTTTTGCATGTCCAAAAATAACATCAGCCGTTGAACCCGCAGCATCTTGGATATAATCTGTAATCTCAGTGATCTCATCCATCAATACCTCTCGATCTCCATAAGTAATATTAAGCAGAACGTATTCAGCACCACTAATATCGTTATCGTTTAACAATGGAGATTCTAGTGCTTGTTCAACCGCTTTTAATGCTCTATTGTCACCTTCAGCTGCTGAACTACCCATAATGGCTACACCACTATTGCGCATTACAGTATTCACATCATTAAAGTCTACGTTAATGGCACCGGTTACTGCGATAACCTCGGCAATACCTCTAGCAGCCGTTGCCACAATATTGTCGGCTTGATTAAATGCTTCACCAATAGAAAGATTTCCCGTAATTTCTCTCAATCTTTCATTATTAATTACAAGCAGCGTATCCACATTTTCACGCATTGATTCCAATCCTTCCTCTGCCTGTATACGTCGTTTTCTTCCTTCAAAATTGAAAGGAACAGTTACAATTCCTACCGTTAAGATTCCGAGTTCTTTGGCTACCTGAGCAATTACGGGTGCTGCTCCCGTTCCAGTTCCGCCACCCATTCCGGCAGTTACAAACACCATTTTGGCATCTTTACTCAATAACTCTCTAATTTCATCAATATTCTCAACAGCAGCGTTCTTACCGATTTCCGGTAGAGAACCAGCACCACGCCCTTCGGTTAATGAGGGACCGAGTTGAATTTTATGAGGTACAGGTGATATGTCTAAAGCTTGTAAGTCTGTATTACAAACAATGAAATCAACTCCTTTTATCCCCTCACTATACATATGATTTACAGCATTTCCGCCGCCGCCGCCAACACCAATCACTTTAATAATCGATGCTTCATCTTTCGGTAATTCAAAATCCATTTTCTATGTTTTTTATTGTCTTTGTCCTAATTTCTCCACTGAATCTCTTCTCAATAACAATTGGAAGAACTAATTCTCTATCATCTAATCCTCATCAACAAACCAAGTCTTGCCTCTTTTAATCATTGAATCAAAGAAAGATCCTCTTGTCTTGTTGGAATGTGTCTTTACATCTCCTGAACCTGCCACTTCTGATTCAGAATTGGTTCTTGCCATTCTTTCTAAATCTTCAAATCCTTTGTGCACGAGACCGATACCAGTCGCATACATAGGACTTTTTATTGCCTCATTATTTGTGTTGGCCAAATGCTCCGTTGGATAACCTATCCGAGAATCCATTCCCGTAATGTATTCGAACAATTGAGTTGTGTGCTTCAACTGAGCTCCCCCACCCGTTACAACAATCCCACCGATTAGCTTTTTATCAAATCCTGAGTTTCGAATTTCATAGTGCACAAGGTCAATAATTTCCTCCATTCTTGCTTGGATAATACTCGCCAAGTTTCTCAGAGTAATCTCTTTTGGAGCACGACCACGCAATCCTGGAATTGCCACAACTTCGTTTTCCTGACTCTCACTTGCCAATGCCGAACCAAATTTTTGCTTTAATTTCTCAGCCTGACGCTTCATAATTGCGCAACCCTCTTTTATGTCTTCAGTAATAACGTTACCCCCGAAAGGAATCACCGCAGTATGTCGGATTATTCCCTCATGGAAGATAGCAACATCGGTTGTTCCTCCACCTATATCCACTAGCACTACGCCGGCTTCCTTTTCTTCCTCAGTTAATACTGCATCTGCAGATGCAATTGGTTCAAGAATTATATCCTTCACTTTCAGCCCTGTACGTTCTACACACTTGTGAATATTCAATGACGCACCTATATTTCCAGTAATTATGTGGAAATTTGCTTCCAACCGAACACCAGACATTCCAATTGGATCTTTAATCCCTTGTTCGTTGTCAATGATATATTCTTGTGGAAGAACCGTAATAATTTGCTCACCGGGAGGCATAGCCATTTTGTACATATCATCAACCAATCGATTGATATCACTCTGAGAAATCTCCGTTTCAATATTTGATCGCGTATAAATTCCTCTATGCTGAATGCTCTTTATATGCTGTCCGGCAATACCAACATTGACAGACTTTATGTCTAGTTCACCCTCAATTCGTTCCTCTGCTTCCTTAACGGCACCATCAATAGATTGGATTGTCTTTTCGATATTCGAAACCATTCCACGCATCACTCCCAATGACTCCGTTTTTCCCATGGACAAAATTTCAATTTTTCCATGCTCATTTTTACGGCCTACAAAGCATGCGATCTTTGTTGTTCCAATGTCTAATCCAACTATAATTTTACCCATTGATCTCATTTTTCCTTTTGCAAACTATTTGACCCTCGTACTTTAAACTGATTTCACAGTACGTACCCCATCCTTCATAAGGCATCCCTTCTTTGTAAAATACGTTTAGCTTCTCGAACTTCTTTGAAACTTGCGTTTCCGAATAAGCAGAACCAAAAACTATCTTTTGATCCCCAACCAGTGGTATTAGCACAAAGTCGCCGTTCTTTTTTAAGTGAATCTGACCGATCAACGAACGGAATAAGGGATCATTACAAACATAATCGGAAATCCTATAAATATCATCTAACTTTCGAATACTTTTCAAGGAATCGTTGTTGATAATTTCTGACACCGATTCTTGCCCAAAACGATCTGGTATTTCGCCTGTCACAACAAGTGATCTCGCTACATGCTGACTTGATATGTCCATCGTATTTCCTGCATCATCTAGGTAATAGGTTTGCCCCCATTTGTTGTAGATTCTAGCAATGGGTTTTCGCATATCAATATCAATTTTCCATTGACTACCGATCATTGAATATACTTTTACATCTTTCACCTGAGAGATCGATGTTAAATACTTCTCAATTGCCTCCGCATCCAGCTGCTCTTTACGCTGTCCTTCAAAAATTAAAGCCTCAAAACGCAACAATTCGAGAACCTCACTCTCAGTAATAAAAACATGCTCATCGTCAACATGAATGGAGACATCAGGCGCTGGTAAAAGCAATGCATCTTGCGCCTGCTGCGTTAAATAAAGTGCCGCAATCAGGCCAACACCCATAACAAATCCTATAGCTATTTTTAACCACCTTTTCATTCTGTAAATGCTTTTTTCAATTGCGGAACAATCCGATCTATATCTCCAGCGCCAATACTTAACAATACTCCCGAGGATTTATTTGCAAGGTAATTCACCGCATCTATTGGATTCGCCAATCGCTTTTCTGTGACCTTTATCTGTTCGAGTAAAGCTGCACTTGTAATGCCTGGCAATGGTTCCTCACGTGCAGGATAAATTGGAAGCAATATCACTTCATCAAGTTGACTCAATTCACGCACAAATTCATCAAAAAAGTCTCGTGTCCTCGAAAACAAATGTGGTTGAAAAACTCCCGTTATTTTTTGATTTGGGTATAGTAATCGTACTGAGGAAACTAGGGCACAGATTTCTGTTGGGTGATGTGCATAATCATCAATATAAATGAAGTCATTCGTTCGAATGTGGTATTCAAACCTGCGTTTTACACCCGCAAATGTTTTGAGCCCATGCCGAATCACATCTTCAGTTAACCCCAGTCCCTTACACAAAGCGATACATGCAATTGCATTCTCTGCATTGTGCAACCCAGGAATACCCAATTCCACTTCCGTCCAACAACCAGAGGGTGTATCCAAATCGAAGAAAAAGCGCCCTTCTTCAAATCGAGGATTAAATCCTCTGTAATCCGCAGGGATATCAAGCCCATAGGTAACTTCATTTTTATGATTTATTCTTACACTGCTATGACGCACCAGAAAACCATTGACGTCGATACGCTCTACATATTCTTTGAATCCATCAAAAAAATGATCGTTACTTCCATAGATATCCAAATGATCTGCATCCGTAGAGGTAATAATTGAAGCAAAAGGATTCAATTGTAAAAAAGATCGATCAAACTCGTCCGCCTCAACAACGGTAAGATCACTTTCTCCACGAATGAAATTAGATTGAAAATTGGTGCTTATACCTCCTAAAAATGCATTACACTTCAAGCTAGACTCATTCAATAAGTGGGCAAGAATCGTACTTGTGGTCGTTTTCCCATGTGTTCCAGCAACCCCTAAAGCCTTTGAGTCTCTCGTAATCATTCCGAGTACTTCCGCCCGCTTCAATACCGTATATTTCGAATGTCGAACATGCATGAGTTCCCCGAAATTTGAGGGAATTGCCGGAGTATAAACGACTAGAGTTCTGGTAACGTCCTCATAAGGTGTGGGGATATTCGAGCCAAAATCACTGTAGTGAATTTCAATACCCTCCGACTCTAATTGTGCTGTGAATGTTGTTTTTGTTTTGTCATACCCTCCAACAGACCAGCCCTGACCATTAAAATAACGAGCCAATGCAGACATCCCAATTCCCCCAACACCTATAAAATAAGCGCGATCAAATTGATTGATATTTATTGTACTTCCACTCAACTATTTGTGATTTTTTCTAGTGCATCTACAATGTCAGAAGTTGCATTTGGCTTTCCTAAAACTGCGATGTTTTGCTTTAAGTCATTCTGCGCCAACTCATCATTTATTAACGCGAAGGCAGTTGAAATTAGATCTTTTTTTGCATCAACATCTCGAACGAGAATAGCTGCATTCTTATTCACCAATGCCATTGCGTTTACTGTTTGATGGTCCTCGGAAACGTTCGGAGAAGGAACCAATATTGTTGGCTTTTTAACCAGACACAATTCCGAAACAGAACTCGCCCCAGCACGAGAAATAATTAAATCTGCCATTGCATATGCCAAATCCATTTTCATTACAAATTGAGTTAATTTGACATTCCCCATATCAACCCCATTTAATTCTTTTTGTAATTTTTCATAATAGAGCTTGCCACATTGCCAAAGGACTTGAACACCGGAATCGGTCAATACTTCTAATTGTTCAACAACACTATCGTTTAAAGTTTTTGCCCCTAAACTTCCTCCAATAATTAATACTATTTTCTTGGTAGGATCAAAGCCATATTCTTTACACCCCTCCTCTTTTTTACCTTCAATTGCTACCGCTGAATTACGACATGGATTCCCAGTTACAATGATACGATCAGTAGGAAAAAACTTCTCCATGCCTTCGTAACCACAGCAAATAACATTTGCTCGTTTCGATAATAATTTATTGGTCTTACCTGCAAAAGCATTCTGCTCTTGCAGCGCTGTAGGATATCTCATTAGGGAAGCTGCCATTAAGGTCGGACCACTTGCATAGCCGCCAACACCAACAACAAGCTCTGGATTGAATCTTTTAATTATTGTTCGTGCTTTCAAAACACTTTTAATTATTTTAAACGGCAACAGAAAGTTCGAAACCGAAAGCTTACGCTTTAAACCGACAATTTCTAGTCCCACAATTTCGTATCCAGCAGCTGGCACTTTCTCCATTTCCATTTTTCCTGACGCACCAACAAAGAGTATTTCGGCATCTGGATTTCTCCTCTTGATTTCATCAGCAATTGCAATAGCAGGAAAAATATGTCCTCCTGTACCCCCTCCTGATATTAAAGCTCTTTTGATCATATGCTATTACTTTACTAAAACTTGATCATCCAATAGATCTTCACTATTTCTTGATTTCATCTGCCTATTCGAAATACTTAATACAATCCCGAGTGCGAGACACGTCATAATCAAAGCAGAACCACCCATTGCTAGTAATGGCATATTTTGCCCGGTAACAGGAAACATCCCCGTGCAAACAAGCATATTTACTGCGGCTTGACCAAGCAATAAAATTCCAATACCAATGCAAAGGTAAGTCTCAAATAGCTTATCTGAACTCAGCCCAATTCGTATAATTCGGAACAGCAAAATCAGATAGAGTAAGACGAGTAATATTGCAGACAATAGACCAAATTCTTCAACAAAACTCGAATAATAAAAATCCGCATAAGCTTCAGGAGTATACTCCTTTAACTCACCATCTCCAACTCCTTTTCCAAATATTGACCCGTTATATATGGCTAAAGAGGCATTAATTGCCTGGGCATTCTCTTGAACATTTTCCTCATCATTAATTTTATTTAGGACACGGTTCTCCCATGTTTCATAACGTGGTAATAAATTTAAATCTGGAGCTGCTTTATGCATCAACACAATAAACAGAAATAAAGCAATTCCTCCACCAATCAGACTTAAAATTTTTAATAATGGGACACGCCCAAGAAACAGGAGCGTCAATGATATAGAGAACAAAATGGCTGCAGTTGAAAAGTTATCCTTAACGATCAATCCACAAATTATGACAATTGGAGCAACAATTGGCCAAAACCCATTGCGCCAATCATTGAGTTCATTCTTCTTTTTTACCAACAAACGTGAAACATAAATTACCAATGCCAACTTGGCGAAATCAGAAGATTGAAATGTTAAACCAACAAAAGGAATCTGAACCCAACGCCCGGCATCGTTCACTCTTGTACCGAAGAAGAATGTAAAAATAAGCAAAGCAACAGCAAGATAAAAGCCAAACTTGGCGAGCTGTGAAATGTACTTTGGGTCTTTCTTGTGCACCCAAAACATGACACCCAAACCAATAAGTACATACATCAAATGCTTGAATAAATACTTAAATGGTGTGCCTCCCTCGATTTTAACAAGAATCGGCACAAAACTGTATACGCTCACCAAAGAAAAAGCCAACATAATAAGGGTGATAATCCAAATCACTCGATCTCCTTGCAAATATTTAAGTACGCTACTCATTAATCATTGAAATAATAAATTCATTCTGGCCCTTCGTCCATCGACAAATATTAAAGCGATCTAACGGCTTTTTTAAATGCATTTCCACGCTCCTCATAATTCTCGAATAGATCAAAGCTGGCGCATGCTGGCGATAAAAGCACCGATTCATCTTTGCTTGCCAAACGATATCCATATGCTACAGCTTCTAGTGCTGACCCTGCTTCATAAAGCTCTATATCCAACTCTGCAAATGCTTCCATGATTTTATTGTTGTCTTTTCCAAGACAAACAATGGCTTTTACCTTATCTTTTACCAATTCGAACAACTCAGAATAATCATTCCCTTTATCAACACCTCCAACAATCCAAACAGTTGGTTTATCCATACTTTCAAGGGCGAACCAAGTCGAGTTTACATTTGTTGCTTTCGAATCGTTAATAAATTCGATTCCGTGCACCTTGGCCACGAATTCAAGTCGGTGTTCTACGTTGACAAAGTCAGAAAGACTTTCACGAACCACTTCCTTTCTAATTTCTAAGATGCGTGACGTAATACCTGACGCCAGCGAATTTTGGGCATTGTGCTTGCCTTTGAGGGCTAAATCATGAATTGACATAGTGAATTGTTGTTTATTTGTGTTGATTATTATTTGTTGATTGTCGTTTAAATATCCTCCCTGACCGAATTCTTTGGTGAGGGAAAAGGGCGCTTTTTTGGCCTTGATATCGCTTGTATTAACATAACTTGAGATTATTGGATCATCAAAGTTGTATATGAACCAATCGTCTTGAGTCTGGTTTTGAATGATCCTGAACTTTGACGCTGAATAGTTTTCCATCTTATTGTCATAGCGGTCCAAATGATCAGGTGTAATATTTAATAAAACAGCTATATCTGCTTTAAATTCGTACATATCATCCAACTGAAAAGAACTCAATTCCAGTACAAACCAATCATAAGCATTCTCAGCAACCTGTTTGGCGTAGCTATCTCCAATATTTCCGGCCAGACCAACATTAAGTCCGGCATTTTTTAAAATATGATGTGTCAACAATGCGCTTGTTGTTTTACCATTGCTACCAGTAATACAAATGGTCTTTGCAGTCGAATAGTAACCGGCGAACTCTATCTCAGAAATGACTTTGATTCCAGCTTCTCTAGCCGCAACAACTGCAGCTACTTTGGGTGATATTCCGGGAGATTTCACAATCAAATCTGCTCTCAATAGTTCATCAACAGAGTGTTTATTTTCTTCCCAATTGACTTCTAAATCAACTAAAGACACTTTAAATTTTTCACTAATCGCACCAAAATCAGAGACAAAGACTGTCCACCCATACTTCTTAGCAAGAATAGCTGTTCCGATACCACTTTCACCAGCTCCCAAGATTACGATATGTCCAGATTGAATCTTTTTCAATGTTATCGAACTTTCAATGTTACTATGGTGATTACCGCCAAGAGAATTGCTATGATCCAAAATCGAGCAACAATTTTTGCTTCATGCATTCCCTTTTTCTGATAATGGTGATGAAGAGGCGCCATTCGGAAAATACGCCTTCCTTCGCCCGTTTTTTTCTTCGTGTACTTGAACCAACCGACCTGCATAATCACAGAAAGGTTCTCAATTAGAAATACACCACAAAGAATTGGAATTAAAAGTTCTTTGCGTATAGCGATTGCAAATACGGCAATAATGCCTCCCAATGCCAAACTTCCCGTATCCCCCATAAAGACTTGTGCCGGAAAAGAATTGTACCACAAAAACCCAACACATGCTCCTACAAATGCCGAGATGAAAATTACCAGTTCCTCAGCATCTGGGATGTACATTACATCGAGATAATCGGCGAAATGAACATTTGTCGATACATAGGCTAAAATGGCGAGTGAAATTCCAACAATAGCAGAAGTGCCGGTTGCCAATCCATCCAATCCATCGGTCATGTTTGCACCATTGGAAACTGCGATAACAATAAAAATGACAACAGGAATAAATAAAAGCCATCCCCACGTTCCCATCCAATCTCCTACAAGCCAATTGTAGTTGAACTCATTGTTGCTTACAAATGGGATTGTAGTCGTCATGTCATCAGTTTCAATCCATTTGGAATCATCCGAATCATCTTCATTGATGTGCATTTTGGTTACAAACTTTTCGCTATGTTGTAACTTGTAATCTGCATCTACTTTTTTATGTACGACTACATCTGGATGGAAATATAAAATACAACCTACAATCAATCCGACACCGATTTGTCCTACAATTTTAAACCTACCAGCAAGTCCTTCCTTATTTTTTTTAAATACCTTGATGTAATCATCTATAAATCCGATTGCACCCAACCATACGGTCGCAATTAACATCGTGATTACGTAAATGCTATCCAATCGGGCAAACAATAAAGTTGGAATTAAAATTGCGGCTAAAATGATCAGTCCTCCCATCGTTGGTGTACCTTGCTTCGCCAATTGTCCCTCCAAACCTAGGTCGCGAACCGTTTCCCCAATTTGCTGCTTTTGCAACAAACCGATCAATCGTTTTCCAAAAACCATGGAAACAATTAACGATGTGATTAGAGCCATAGCTGCCCTGAATGAAATGTAATCAAACAACCCTGCACCAGGGAAGTCAAAATCGTTCAAATATTGGAATAAGTAATACAACATTATTTATTGAGTTTTTTAAATAGTTCCTTAATCGTATTCAAATCATCGAAATCATGGCGAACACCATTGATATCTTGATACTTCTCATGGCCTTTTCCGGCAATCAGAATGATATCATTCGTTTCTGCCATAGATACAGCGGTCTTTATTGCTTGCATTCGGTCAACAATAGAAAGTGTTTTTTTATAGTTTGCGGCATCAACGCCCGCCATCATTTCATTTATAATAGAATTTGGATCTTCAGACCTCGGATTGTCTGAGGTAAGAATCACTTTGTCGGATCGATCACATGCAATTTTAGCCATCATTGGTCTTTTACTTCGATCACGGTCTCCTCCGCATCCCACGACAGTGAAGACCGTTTCATTCTTGGTTCGAATGTTCTCGATTGTCTTCAATACATTGTCCAGCGCATCTGGGGTATGCGCGTAATCAACAATCGCAATTACTCCACTGGTACTACGTATATGTTCAAACCGCCCATCAACTGATTTTAATTCACTAAGCGCGGTCAAAACTTCTGTTTCATCATCACCCAACTCCTGCGCAATTCCATACACAGCTAGCAGATTGTATGCATTAAAATCTCCTACCAAACGGGTCCAAAGCTCCTTTCCATTGATGTTTAACACCAAACCTGAGAATTGATTCTCCAAAACTTTTGCCGTATAGTCCCCCATCGATTTTAGAGCGTACGACCGTTTTTTCGCTTTTGTATTTTGAAGCATGATCTCTCCATTCTTGTCATCAACATTTGTCAATGCAAAAGCTGTTTTTGGCAATCGGTCAAAAAACGTCTTCTTAACATCAATGTATTCTTTGAATGTCTTGTGATAATCTAGGTGGTCATGAGTAATATTGGTAAAAGCACCTCCCTTAAATGTTAGATCAAGAACTCTCTTTTGATGAATCGCATGTGAACTTACTTCCATAAAGCAATGGGAGATGCCCTGTTCAACCATCTCCTTTAGCAATCGATTCAATACAATCGGATCTGGCGTGGTATGTGTTGAAATAATATCTCGGTCTCCAATCTTATTGACCACTGTGGAAATTAAACCACATGAATATCCAAGTCTCGAGTATAAATTAAATAGAAGCGTGGTGATTGTTGTCTTTCCATTGGTGCCAGTAACGCCGATAAGATTCAATTTTTTTGAAGGTTCATCAAAAAAGTTTCCCGCCATTATTGCCAAAGCGCTCTGTGTATCACTAACAACGATTAATTGGACTGATTCAGGAACTTCAACTACTCTTTCAGCAATTATTACAGTGCAACCCGCATCGCAAACTTCTGGAATAAAATCATGACCATCACGTGCAACACCTTGAATCGCAAAGAATACAGAATTTGATTTTGCTTGACGTGAATCAAATGTCAAAAAATCAACAGACACATCAGTTGTTCCATGCACTTCAACAATGGTTACGCCGTACAAAATATCTTTCAACACCTGCATTAGTTCAACTTTATTTGAATAGATTTTCCTCTCACCACTTCCTCTCCAGGATTCAGAGACTGGTGAGTGACCATCCCATAACCCTCAATTTTTGCTTTCAGACCCGTGCGCTCAAGAAGAAAAACCGCATCTTTAGCTGTCATCCCAATAACATTTGGAACTGTTTTCTTCCCTACATATCGCTCCAATAAATCAACGTGACCTGTTTTGGTCTTTGTATTGACCCAGGTCGTCTGCTTCTCCATTCGATATGGAATATTCAGAACCCGATAAGATTGTGTTAAATCATAACTGTTGCCATCCATAGAGATTGGTAATTCAGTTTTTGTCTCCCCCTCTACATTCACCGGTTTGTGATACTTTAGACTTGAGGCATACACCTTATTTGCAATCGCTGTAAATACAGTTCCAGAAACCACCGCACCGTATATATTTTTTGTTGGAGCTGAAACTACCACGATGCAAGAATATATCGGGTCTTGCGCAGGGAAGTAACCAACAAAGGAGGCTTGATATTTTTTCTCAGAAGTAGAACTATTTTTCTCATCAAGAATATGAGCGGTTCCAGTTTTGCCTGCGATATCAAAATATGCAGATCCAATTGTTTTACCTGTCCCCCGCTTTACAACCCCCTCGAGACATTTATGTAAGTCTTTAATTGTACGTTCTGTGCATATTTTTGGGATCATTACATCCTTTTCAAATTTCTCGATAAGTTCATTACCTCGATACACTTCCTCAACAAATTGAGGCTTTAATAATTCACCATTGTTTGCCACAGCGTTGTAAAAAGCCAACGTTTGTAATGGCGTTTGCTGAAACTCATATCCAACGGCCATCCATGGTAAAGAAAGACCCGACCAAGAAGGATCTCCTGGCTCATACATTACTGGGGCGGCTTCACCAGATAAGGCAATACCGAGCTTTTTATCCAAGCCGAACTTTTTCAGTCTTCGAATAAATGCATCTGGATTTGATCGGTAGGCACTATTGATGATTTCAGTAAAGACATTAGATGATTTCTCAAATGCTTTTTGAATTGTGATTTCACCATAACCATTCCCATAATTCGAATCTGTCATTGACCTACCATAGAAGGTGTATTTACCTTTAGCGTTGACTTTATCTGTCAATCGAACCTTACCATCTTCCAATGCTGCCATCAATGACGCCAATTTAAAAGTTGATCCCGGCACCTCTTTTTCTCCGATTGCCTGATTGAATGATTCATAATACACCCCATCATCACCTTTCCTCAAGTTTACCATTGCTTTTATGAATCCTGTCTTGACATCCATTACAATCACACATCCTTTCTCGGCGCTTTGCGATTTCAATTGATTGAGCAACTCTGTATGAGCGACATCTTGAATATCAACATCAATAGACGTTACCACTGTAGCACCTTCTACTGCCTCTTTGGTTATAGGACCTATTTTCTTCCATCCAGTAGAAATCTTCTGCTCAATCTCTTCTCCCGGCTCTCCAACTAAATAGGAGTCAAAAGCACCCTCAATACCTACCTTTTTCCACTCCTTCGATTGCTCAATCCAGTCGACATAACCCAATGTTCTTCGCAATAATTCACCGTATGGGCGCTTACGTTCAATATTTTCTTCGGTATCAATGAGCCCTCCTTTGAAACGCCCAAGTTTAAAGATTGGCATTTCGTGTAACTTTTTGCGCTCTTCATTTGTGGCTTTCTTGTGAATCAACAAATAACGTGAACCACGAGCGCGCGCAGTTCTTATCCTCCCTTCATATTCGATAGCTGACCTATTTGGGAACAATGCACTCAACTCCTGACAAAGCTGACCCAAATCACCATCAAACACATTCTGGTCGACAACAGTGGGGTCCATGTAGATGTTATAATAAGAAACTGAAGTAACTAAAGGAATGTGGTTAGCATCCAATATTTGACCTCTCCTTGGCGTGCGCTGGACGGTTCGAGTAGGCATCTTCTTTTTTCCATCCATTGAAGACATAAACATTGGAGTACCATCTTCAAACTGAATACTAACCGTTTTGAAAATAACAACCAACATTAAAACAACAAACCCGAAATAAATCAAGTAAGCCCTCCAGTATATGTCCTTATTTTCAGTCATTTTCATCCTTATTTACCCGAATCACCTTTGTTGGGTTAACCGTTTCTTTTAGTCCTTTCGACTCCAATTGCTCTATCAAACGAGCCCTTCTAGTCTCTTCCTCCAGCCTCGCTTTTGCCTCGAAATAATCAGAGGTTGCTTCATCGAGCTGCTCTTGTGTTGAAACAACATCTTTCGATAGTTGTTTTCCATAATAGCCCTTCCCGACCACAAGGAGCAGAAGTAGAATAATGAAGAAGATAAAATTCAAATTTCCCAACATGAATTCCTTCGTAAAAAAATCACCATTCAAAACTTGCACAACAGCATTTGACCTGCGTGGCTTCACAGATTTCTTCTTCTTTTTCTTCTCAGCTGCTTCTTTCTGATCTAGCTGAGCTCTGTCTAAAAACTCATTCTCCATTTCTCTCAGCTATTCTTAATTTGGCGCTTCGTGCGCGACTATTCATTTCAATCTCGCCTTCAGAAGCCACAATCGGTTTCCTTGTAACTTCATTAAAAGGCTTTAATACATTCCCGAAAAAATCTTTCTTAAGCTTCCCATCGATCGACCCCCGCTTCATGTAATTTTTAACCATTCGGTCTTCGAGTGAATGATAAGACATCACAACCAAACGACCCCGAGGTTTTAATACACTCTCAGTTGCCTTGAGAAAGTCCTCTAAGACACCCATTTCATTGTTTACCTCAATACGAACTGCCTGAAAAACTTGTGCAAAATATTTATGCTCTTTGAACTTAGGAGCACACGGAGTTACTACATCCAAAAGTTTTTGCGTTGTTTTTATCTTTCCATTCAAACGAGCGCTCACAATTGCATTCACTAAACGTCTCGCATTTGGGATTTCACCATAGTTCCTAAACATGTATAACAGTGCATTCTCATCGTAATCATTAATTACATCTGCTGCTGTTAATTCACCACTTTGATTCATACGCATATCAAGACTGGCCTCGCCACGGATAGAGAAGCCACGTTCCTGTTCATCGAATTGATGGGAGGACACACCTAAGTCTGCCAAAACTCCATCCACCTTGTCTACTCCCATTAAGCGCAAGTGGTTTGCGATGTACGCAAAATTTGCAGCAATAAAACTGAAATTAGGTGCCTCCCAGGCGTTCTTCCTTGCGTCAGGATCTTGATCGAAGACAATCAATCGACCGTGTTGATTTAGTTTTTTGAAAATTTCAGACGAATGTCCACCACCCCCAAATGTAACGTCAACATAAATACCATCCCGCCTGATGTCAAGAGCATTTAGACACTCTTCAAGCATAACTGGAATATGATAATCTGAATTATTCGTCATGTTCTAAGTCTCCCATTACTTCATCCGCTAAATCAGCAAAATCCGTCATGGAGCCTTCGATCATTTCGAAGTACTTCGACTTGTCCCATATCTCAATGCGATCGTTATATGCGATCAGCATTACTTCCTGTTTCAACCCAACTCGATCCATATGACCAACAGGAACAAGCGCACGGCCAGCCTTGTCTAGGCTAACCAACTTTGCTCCCTGATGGAACAGTCGATAAAACATTCTGTTTTTAGGTTTAAAAAGATTCATTTTAGAAAGCTTCTCACTAACCTTCTCCCACTCGTGAAGTGGAAAAAGTGTTAAGCAATCCTCAAATCCTTTATTCAACATGAAATCTCGTTGAGCCGCAGGAGGAAGCTGCTTCCGTAAACCGGAAGGGAACATAAAACGCCCTTTCGCGTCCAATTTCACTTCAAATTCTCCTACTAGTCCTGCCATGACGATTAATAATGGGATAAAAATAAAGTAATCTTACCACTTTTTACCACCAAATTTCACATTGTTCATAAATATAAACGTAATTCCAACCGCAAGGTTACAATAAAAAACACTTAAAACCCAATTATATTGGTATTTGTAACGATCAAATATTAGTGGTATAAAGTGGTAAATTTGATTGAATTTGTTGAAAACTCTCGAGTTTTCAACAAATTCAATCAGCCTGTTCGAGATAAATATTTGATGTAACTTCGCGCCATGAATTTGACGTACCAGAACTGGATTTTACTATTTTTTCTGTCTTTTGTTTGGGGGAGCTCTTTTATTTTAATGAAACTTGGAATGTTCACTTCAACGGGGGCTGCAATTTTCTCAGACACACAGGTAGCAGCGCTCAGGATGCTGCTTGCCAGCCTCACGCTGCTGCCATTTGCGATACGTAAATTTCACCTATTGAAATCACTCAGAAACCTCCGACTGCTCTCAATAGTAGGCCTTGCAGGAAACTTCTTACCAGCATTCCTCTTTACCTACGCAGAAACAGAACTCCCGTCGGGATATGCGGGAATGCTCAATAGCTTCACACCTATATTCGCACTTATAATTGGCTGGGGGATCTTCAAAAGTAAGTTAACAAACTACCAACTAATTGGCGTATTCATTGGCACCACTGGCATCGTTCTACTTACCTTGTCAGGATCAGCTCCCAAAGGAGGTGCTTCATGGCTCCATATTGGTGCGATTGTTCTGGCTACACTCTGCTATGCAATAAGCCTCAACACCATAAAATACACTCTGAATCATATAAAAAGTATAGAAATTACCTCCCTTTCATTCGCAATCACTCTTCCTATTAGCATCGCGATAACATTTGTAACAGACATTCCACAAACACTGCTTGAAACGCCAAATGCCTTTCAAGGATTCAGTTTTATTGCAATCTTGAGCGTCATCGGAACTGCATTGGCTGTTGTACTTTTCACAAAACTAATTTCAAATTCATCCATACTATTTGCTAGTAGTGTTACGTATTTAATTCCCATAGTGGCTTTGCTTATTGGATTGGTATTTGACGAACCAATCAACATCTATCAGATCACATCAATGATTCTTGTTTTGTGCGGAATATTTATGGCTAATGTTTTGACAAACCGAAAATCATCACAGCGTATCAAAAAATAGAAAAAAAAGAAGGGGAATGCTCTCGAGCATTCCCCTTCTTTTTTTATTTGAAAGCATTTACTTTTCTTCTGCTGTAGAAGAAATTGCAAGGCTATAAACAACAAGACCAAATCCAATTTTGTTTATTGCATCGGCGATGTTGTAGAATAAATCAACTTTAGTTGAATCCCATTCGAGTGCTGTATTCAACCAACCTCCAGGCATACACATGTATCCTATTGGATAAATTGCCCATCCTACTAAGACGAACCACGCAAGAATACGAACGCTTTTCTTGATGTTCGCATTGTTCGAATTCTCTGCAAGAGTAGCAACTTCTCCGAACCAAGCAGCATACAAAATATAAATATATCCGAGTGTAGAAAGAACACCGTACATCACTGAGTGTGTTGTTGCCTCGTCAAGCGTTCCACCCTCGTAAGCTGGGTTGTACGCCTCTCCGATGTAACCAAAAACAAGCATCCAAACTGAAGCAATGATTAACTTCCAAAGAAGTCCCTTCTTCGCTCCTGCCACCTTGGTTAGCAAGTAGAACTCAACACACATCAATGGAACTGTAAGTGTCCAATCAATGTAACGTAGAGCAGTAGGATTTTCCCCTGTCTCTGCGTAAAAATCGCGCATGTAGTAATAGTGCACAGCGGCGATAAAAGTAATAAGGCCAGAGACAAGCAGAGAAGTTTTCCATTTGTCACTTACACGACTTCGTTCAAAAAAGAAGAAGACTGAAGCAGCCATCATTGCCATGTAGCCAATAAAGAATGTAAAAGCTACTGGATCCGTCCCGGGATCGGTAATTAGTGATAACATATTTATTAGTTTAAGTTAATACTGCTTTGGATACTTTCTCGTAAAACATCCAAAACCTATCGCAATATAATAACTTTTGTTTAAGATTACGAATTAATCATTAAACAAACAGGCTTCTCTTACTGATTATTAGGCTGTTAAATTCCTGAAATGCTTTGTAAATAGGCATTTCAGAGCGAAATACAACTTTTCAACTCTCTGTTTAAGAATACATTAAAAAAAAGTAATTGACACGAAAAAAATGGAAAAATCCGAATATTTCCTCACCAATAAAGGACAAAAAAAAGCTTGTTTTGATAAAAATCAAAAAACTTGCCTTCGTGAATCGATTGTTTTTGAATATTCCTCGATGTGAATAGACCAATGCAATCAAAAGCAAATTTTAGGTTTTAGGTCAATAAAAATAGGAGCCAAATTGAATCATTTCGTCATGATAACATTGTATTATAAATAAATAACACTATCTTTGTCGTCCGAATTTTCGGATAATTAAATTAATATAACAGGCTATATGTACGCAGTAGTGGAGATAGCAGGGCAGCAATTCAAAGTGCAAAAAGATCAAAAGATCTTTGTCCACCGTTTAAATGTAGAAGAAGGGAAGAAAGTTGATTTCGACAAAGTCCTACTTTTAGAGAACGGAGGCAAAGTAACTCTTGGCGCCCCGGCTATAAAAGGTGCAAAAGTTTCAGCAAAAGTTGAAAAGCACGTCAAAGGTGATAAAGTAATCGTTTTTAGAAAAAAACGAAGAAAAGGCTATAAAAAGAAAAATGGACACCGCCAAAGCTTTACCTCACTTACCATAAGTGATATTAAAGTAGGAGGAGGAAAAGCAAGCGCTGAGAAAGTTGAAAAGGCTCCAGCAAAAAAAGCAGCTCCAAAAGCAGCAGCTAAAGCTCCTGCAAAAAAGGCAGCACCTAAGAAAAAGGCAGCACCTAAGAAAGAAGATTAACAGAAACAACCCGTCTGTGACGGATATAAATATTAAATACGATGGCACATAAGAAAGGAGTCGGTAGTTCAAAAAACGGTCGTGAATCAGAAAGTAAACGATTGGGAGTGAAGATTTTTGGAGGACAAGCAGCTATAGCTGGTAATATCATCGTTCGCCAAAGAGGAACGCAGCACCACCCAGGAGAGAATGTAGGAATCGGGAAGGACCATACCTTATTCGCTTTGACTGACGGTGTAGTTGAATTCCGTAAAAAAAGAAACAATCGTTCGTTTGTTTCAGTAGTCCCATTTGAGACTGCCGAAGCTTAATTGATAATTCTATTGTTAAAGCGTCTTGGTCCTACTAAGGCGCTTTTTTTATGCGTATTATATTGAAGATACCAATCTATCAATAACCAAAGTCAAATTTCTGAGAAGAAAATAGAATACCCCAAGAAAATGTAAAGTCGGAAACTATTCCGAACACAAAATATTTCTAACTTCGCAACATTATTCAACAAGATAAAAATGCTCGAAATACAACGTATTCGTAACGATAAAAACAGCATTATTGAAGGACTGAAAAAACGTCACTTTAATGCTGAATCAATTATTGATGAATTACTCTCAATAGATGAGAAATGGAGAATCTACAAAAGCCAAATGGAAACAACTGCTTCTGAATTGAATCAGTTGTCTAAAGAAATTGGCATCCTATTTCGGGAAGGTAAAGCTGATGAAGCGAACGCAATAAAAGGACAAACAGCTGAACTCAAAGCAAGAGAAGCCGATCTTAAAGAAAAAGTAGAAGCATTTGAGGCGCAAATCCAAGAACGAATGTACCAATTGCCCAACGTACCGAATGAGTTGGTGAAAGCTGGAAAAAGCGAAGAAGACAACGAAATGGTCGAAGCACATGGTGAACCAGTTCAGTTTAACTTTACCCCCCTACCTCACTGGGAACTCGCTACTAAATTAAATCTAATTGACTTTGAGCTAGGAGTAAAAATTACAGGTGCGGGCTTTCCAGTTTATATCGGAAAAGGTGCAAAACTTCAACGAGCATTAATCGGATTTTTCCTTGACGAGGCAGCAGCAGCAGGTTACGCAGAGCATCAGGTACCGCATGTAGTAAATGAAACCTCTGGATATGGTACAGGACAGCTCCCTGATAAAGAAGGGCAAATGTATCACATCGGAGATGACGATTTATATCTGATCCCAACTGGAGAAGTTCCGCTGACGAACATGTACCGCGGAGCCATGTTTCCAGATGACAACTTTTCGATTAAACTTACTGGGCATACACCATGCTTCAGAAGAGAAGCCGGATCTTATGGTGCCCATGTTCGCGGATTGAATCGACTTCATCAATTCGATAAAGTAGAAATTGTTCGTATCGAGCATCCTTCAAATTCAGAAAGAGCATTGAACGAAATGCTTGACCATGTAAAGGGCTTGTTACAAAAATTGGGGCTTCAATATCGTGTACTTCGATTGTGTGGAGGAGATACCGGATTCGCAGCCGCAATGACTTATGACTTTGAAGTGTTTTCAGCAGCACAAGAAAAATGGCTTGAGGTCAGCTCTGTATCTCGATTCGATACATTTCAATCTACGCGATTAAAATTACGCTTCAAGAATGCAGACAAAAAAAGCCAGTTGTGCCATACACTAAATGGTTCAGCGCTTGCATTACCAAGAATTATGGCGGCCATTCTTGAAAACCACCAGACAGAAGAAGGTATAATTATCCCAAATGCACTTCACAAATACACTGGATTTAAAACGATATAGTTGTGTAGTTTTTGGAACACCCGAACAATTCGTATGATTGAAAAAAACAATCATCTTATCGTTTGGTTATTTTTTATTTCATCATAGAAATTCGTCAATACCTGTATTTAAATACCTTTGTCTAAAAGTGCAGAGGTTTATGATAAGTGTCAAAGAGGCTCAAAGTAAAATACAAGAAAATAGCCATATTCTCAATTCTGTCTCCAAGAGTGTAGAAAATGCATTGGATCAAGTTTTATCGGAAGACGTTAAATCTCCAATTCATATGCCTCCATTCTCTCAATCTGCAATGGATGGCTATGCTATTGGATCACAAGGGAACACATTCAAACTCGTAGGTGAAATTCAGGCTGGAGCAGACTCATCTGGTATGACACTAAAAAGTAATGAGGCCGTGCGCATATTCACGGGTGCAATGATTCCTAATGGCACCTTTGCTGTCGCAAAACAAGAAATTGTTGAGAAAAATAAAACAGAAATTCGAATCACCGAAAAGCAAAAACATTTACAGAACATACGACCACTCGGTGAGCAGATAAAAAAAGGGGACATCGCACTCTCTAAAGGAACCGTTATTACTCCGGGAACAGCAGGATTCCTCTACACATTGGGAGTCAACCAGGTCTCCGTGACAAAAAAACCTAATATCATTATTCTGTCAACAGGAAATGAACTTGTTCCGCCCGGACAAGAACTAAGTCCAGGAAAAATATATGAATCCAATACCTATACACTAAAAACAGCACTCAAGAAATTTAGAATTCAAGTCACAATTAAAACTGTTGAAGACAACTACGAGGCAACAAAAAAATCCATCCAAGAAAGTTTGAATGAATGTGACATACTCATAACAACCGGTGGAATCTCTGTTGGAGATTATGACTTTGTCGGAAAAGCAATGGAGGAGGTCGGAGTAGAATCGATTTTTTATAAAATAAAACAAAAACCTGGAAAACCCATTTTCTTTGGTAAGCGCAATTCTACGGTCGTTTTTGGACTTCCTGGAAACCCTGCAGCAGCCCTTTCGTGTTTTTATTTATATGTCACCCCAGGAATCAGAAAAATGTGTGGAATTTCAGATGTATCTCTTGAAAAAAGAACCCTGAAATTGACTTCTGATTATACAAAATCAAAAAAATTGACCCATTTTTTAAAGGCAAAATGTTACGGCGATAAAGTCGCAATATTAGGCGCACAGAGCTCTGCAATGCTCAGCTCATTTGCAAGTGCAAACTGTCTTGCGTGCCTTCCCGAAGGTCAATCTGAATGGAAAAAAGGTGACGCAATCGAGGTCTATATTTTACCCTAAAATTTACTCGAGACTTACATTAATATTAAAAAATATTTTCTGATTGGATTTTGTATTGTACATTTAAGCGTTATCTTTTTAAAGATATAACGCTATGAGCAAGGTGCCCAAATACAAAATCAAAAGCCGCATTTGGATTACAACAGATGAGGGAACCTTCCTTGGTGCTGGTCGAATAACCCTTCTTGAAGCAATTGAAACCTATGGATCAATTTCAAAAGCGGCAAAATCAATGAAGATGTCTTACAAAAAAGCTTGGGGACTTGTCAATTCGATAAATAGTCAAAGTAAAGAGCCCATTGTGCGACCAATAACAGGAGGGAAAAATGGAGGAGGATCATCGGTTAGTGAAGCAGGGAAAAAAGCAATTTTACTTTTCAAGAAATTAGATGAAGAAAATAGAATGTTGCTGGATGAAAAAATTAAAAATTTAGACTTTTGAGGATAACGGGAGTCATATTGGCAGGGGGAAAAAGTTCACGTATGGGCACTGATAAAGGTCTTCTCGAGCTCAATGGACAACCATTAATTCAATATGCAATTGATACCCTGAAATCGATAGGGCTTGAAATTATAATTATCTCAAACAATTCGGATTACGAGCAGTTCGGTTTTCCTGTTTATCCAGATATAATTCCAGATAAAGGGCCGATTGGAGGAGTTTATACTGCACTCTCATACTCCTCAACCGAAAAGAACTTAATTGTTAGTTGTGACACCCCATTTCTCTCAAAAAAATTATTGAATTATTTAATAGATGCAGCAAAAAACAGCAGTATTGCAATTGCTGAGTTTGAAGGAAGGGAGCATCCATTAATTGGAATATATAGCAAACACAGTCGTGATACTTTTAAATTATACTTAGATAGAAATGATCTTAAGCTTCAAAATGCGAACAAAGCATTGAATGCAGATGTTGTCTCTCTCACTATGCACCCAGAAGTTAAGTCGATAATGTTCAGCAACCTAAATACAACAGAGGAATTTAAACGTTTGGAATTATGATTGTTGATGTTCATTACTTTGGAATGATTTCCGATCGGTTGGGAAGGTCAACAGAACAGCATACTTTTGACAACTCATCAAAAGAAATCAACTTGCGTTCTTATTTTGAACACCGATTCCCCGAACTAAAGGAAATGAGTTTTAAAATTGCTATTAACCAGGAGCTAAGAGATGTACTTTACTCCAAAGAATCAATTCATGAAATTGCGTTATTGCCCCCATTTGCTGGTGGCTAAAAAAAGTTATGCTAAGTCAAATAGAACAGGATACATACAGCCGACATTTACTTTTAGATGAAATTGGCGTCGAAGGCCAGATCAAACTCAAACACGCACGAGTTTTAGTAATTGGCGCTGGAGGATTGGGATGTCCTGTGCTCCAGTATTTATGTGCGGCAGGAGTTGGGACAATTGGAATCTCAGACCATGATGTTGTTGAAACCTCAAACCTACACAGACAGATTCTATTTGGAACCTCATCAATAGGAAAATCAAAAGCACTCGAAGCAAAAAAACGATTACTAGAAATGAATCCATCCGTTGAAATCAACTCTTACACAGACGGTACAACTATTCATTCAATTGAAACACAACTATCAAAATACGATTGGATTGTCGACTGCACAGACAATTACCAGACGAGATACTTAATAAACGATGCATGTGTACTGTACAACAAAACACTCATCTACGCTGCTATCTATAAGTTCGAAGGTCAAGTTTCGGTATTCAACCACAATCAAGGACCAACCTACCGTTGTATATATCCTGAACGACCAAGTGCATCAGCAACAACAAACTGCTCAGAAAGCGGAGTCCTTGGTGTCTTGCCAGGCATGATTGGTACACTTCAAGCCAATGAAGTCTTAAAACTTATTCTAGAAATCGGAAGTCCGCTGAGCGGTAAACTCCTTCTTTTTAATGCATTAAATAACAAATCAAATGTATTTACTATTTCGAAAACGAACCCTGAAATATACGAACACATTAAAATAAATGGGCTCAACGCTGAGGCCTACAAAATACATTGTAAAACAATGAATACCAAACGTATTACTCTTGTTGATTTTTTAAAAAATCCTTCTTCATTTGAACAGATTATCGATGTTCGAGAGTACCATGAAACACCCGATATGAGTGATCTATCGACACTTCATATCCCATTGTCTGATTTTGAAAGTCAAATCCATAAGATCAATCCTACGAAAAAAACGCTCGTTTTTTGTCAAAAAGGAATTCGAAGTCAAATGGCAATAGACGTTTTACAACAAAATGGATCATTTAATGCTTTGTATAATCTCAGTGGAGGCGTTTATCTCTACCAAAAACAAAAAAGTACATTATGAAAAACTGCTTCAGAGAAGGCTCTATTACTTCTGATTTTATCGCTACTTCAATTGCACACCACCAAGTAAAAACAAACATTGGCGCGCATCAAATATTTTTAGGGCAAGTACGAGCTGACCAAGTTGATGAAAAAGAGGTTAGGGCAATAGAATATTCTGCACATGAGGAAATGGCCAATAAAGCCTTTCATGTCATCCGTGAAGGCACCTTTGAAAAATTTGACTTGACCTGTATGCATATTTATCACAGTATTGGTGAAGTGAAAGCCGGAGAAATTTGTTTGTTTGTGTTCGTATCCTCCAAACATAGGAAAGAAGTACAACGTGCAATTGAATTTGTAGTTGAGGCGATAAAGGAGAAGGTCCCTATATTCGGGAAAGAACTCTTTGAGGATGGAAGCTATGTACATAAAGTAAATACTTAAGGAGATGGTAGAGATTACTCAAAAAAATACTACACTCCGAACCGCAATCGCTCAGGCAATTGTTCAAGTCAGCTCTGAAAAAACAATTCACGCAATCACAAATGATGCTGTTCCGAAAGGAAACGTATTCGAAATGGCAAAAACTGCGGGATTGTTTGCCGTAAAGAAGACATCCGATATAATTCCAGACTGCCATCCTTTGCCTATAGAATATACAGGTGTTGACTATGAAATTGATGGACTCCAAATTAAAATCCGAATTGAAGTCAAGACAATCTATAGAACCGGTGTAGAAGTTGAAGCAATGCATGGCGCTAGTGTAATTGCCCTAACTATGTACGACATGCTCAAACCAATTGACAAGGGAATTGAGATTCAAAATGTGAAACTTATAGCGAAGAAAGGAGGTAAATCCGACTTCAAAGACCGATTCAGAAAAGACTTAAGAGCTGCAGTATTTGTTTGTTCAGATACAATTGCAGCAGGTCAAAAAGAGGACAAAGCAGGAAAAGCAATTATTAAAAAATTAGAAGAATCCTCGGTCTCAATAGCGCAATACCACGTAATACCAGATGAAATCGAGGAAATACAAGCAGCTGCGCTCAAGCACGTTGAACAACAGACCGACTTGATTATCTTCACGGGAGGCACAGGGCTTTCAAAACGCGATGTAACTCCAGAAGCACTCATCCCATTGTTGGATCGAGAAATTCCAGGAATTGCCGAAGCAACACGAAGTTATGGACAGGAAAGAACTCCATATTCAATGCTTTCAAGAAGTGTTGCTGGAACCAAAGATGAAAGTTTATTGCTTGCATTGCCTGGATCCACCAAAGGAGCATCAGAATCGATGGACGCATTATTCCCTGCATTGCTGCATATATTTAGAATTTTCAAAGGAGCAAGACACGATTAACCGATTTCAATAAAATCAATGGACGAAAACAAACCAAAAATAATAGATCGTTTCGGTCGAATTCACAATTACCTACGAATTTCTCTTACCGAGAGGTGCAATTTACGTTGTTTTTATTGTATGCCAGAGGAAGGAATTGAACTGCGCGATAAGGCTGAATTTATGTCTGCGGAAGAATTGGTTCATATCGCAAAAATATTTGTTGATTTGGGGGTGACGAAAATTCGCCTCACTGGCGGAGAACCCTTAATCAAAAAAAATGCAGCAAGTATTATTCGAGAACTGGGAAAGCTTCCTGTAGAACTTGCAATAACAACAAATGCAGTCGTCGTTGATCGTTTCATTGACGTTTTCAAAGAAGCAGGAATCAAATCGGTTAACGTCAGTCTTGATTCTCTTGAGGAAGATCGCTTCAATGCCATCTCAAGACGAAATTACTTCAAAGCAGTACGGAAAAATATTGACTTATTGATTGCGCATAAGTTTACCGTTAAAATCAACGTCGTTGTCATTCGCGATGTCAATGAGCATGAAATCATCAATTTTGTTCATTGGTCGAAAAAAGAAAATGTCCACATTCGATTTATCGAATTCATGCCGTTTGAAGGCAATAGCTGGAAAACAGAAAAAAAGTTCCCTTACAACGAAATTTTAAATAAAGTATCCCAGCATCTTGGCGTAAATGGATATTACAAAGTTTCAGATGCACCCAATGATACCTCAAAAAATTTTCGTGTAGTAGATGGTCTCGGAACTTTTGGAATCATTAGCTCAATAACCAATCCATTTTGCGATACCTGCAATCGGTTACGTTTGACCGCAGATGGGAAAATAAAAAACTGCCTTTTCTCAGAGGAGGAATCTGACCTTCTTGGAGCACTCAGGAAAGGATCCGATTTAAAACAAATAATTCAGTCTGCCATCAAACAAAAACACAAAGAGAGAGGCGGCCTTTCAAAATTTTCCAATGAAGAAGTTCAATCGAGAAAAAATAGAGCAATGACTGCTATTGGCGGATAATAATGTCAAAAAAAAGCCCCAACATTATTGTGCTGGAGCTTTAAATATCTTTGTCAAGACGCCTAGGCAGCGTCCGAATCTTCATAAATCCGTTTTGGCTTCATCATATCAAACACACCTAACGTAATCCAAAATGGAAGTATGAATCCCATGAGGAACAAAAGCATCCAAAATGCCATTCCAGCAATCAATAAGAATATAACGATACCAAATACACTCATGTCTTAAATTTTAATTAGGTTGTTACCGACCGTAAAAGTAATAAATAAATCAAAATCCTTACTCAAAAAATAAATTTAGAATCAATCTTTTTCAAACACTTATTTAAGATTTGAGAAAAAATCATTGCCCTTATCGTCTGTGATAATAAATGCGGGAAAATCTTTTACCTTGATCTTACGAACTGCCTCCATTCCAAGTTCTTCAAAATCAATTATCTCGACCGATTCGATATTTTCTTTTGCTAAAATTGCAGCAGGTCCTCCAATCGAACCAAGGTAAAATCCACCGTATTTCTTACATGCGTCTGTCACTACTTCCGATCGATTTCCTTTCGCCAACATCACCATACTTCCCCCATGACTTTGAAAAAAGTCAACGTAAGGATCCATTCTACCTGCTGTTGTCGGACCAAATGATCCTGATGGCATACCTTCTGGAGTTTTTGCTGGACCCGCATAATAAACTGGATGGTTTTTCATGTACTCAGGAATTTCCTGACCTGAATCGATCAAATCCTTGATTCGCGCATGTGCGGCATCTCTTGCCACAATTAAAGTTCCACTTAATTTCAAGCGCGTCTTTATCGGATGCCTGCTCAATTCCTCCCTTACTTCATCCATTGGACGGTCCAAATTGATTTCGATCGGTGCTTCAAGATGCGGCGCTGATTCAGGTAAAAATCGTGCTGGATTCTTCTCTAATGCCTCAATGAACAATCCCTCTTTGGTAATCTTTGCTTTTATATTACGATCAGCAGAACAAGAAACACCTAGACCAACAGGACATGATGCTGCATGCCTCGGCAAACGAATCACGCGCACATCATGAGTGAAGTATTTACCTCCAAATTGAGCTCCAATCAATGATTCCTGACAAATTTCTTGAACTCTAGCTTCCCACTCCAAATCGCGAAATGCCTGACCTCCCATATTCCCCTTTGTTGGCAGCGCATCGAAATAGCCTGCAGATGCTTTTTTAACAACAGCCAAATTGGCTTCAGCAGATGTTCCTCCAATTACTAAAGCAAGATGGTATGGTGGACAAGCAGCCGTTCCAAGGTCTTTAATTTTTTCACGAACGAAAGCAGACATATTCTCCTCATTCAATAGTGACTTGGTTTTTTGATAAAGAAATGTCTTGTTTGCAGATCCTCCTCCTTTCGCAAGAAATAAGAATTCATAGCTCATTCCTTCTTTAGCATAAATATCAATTTGTGCAGGCAAGTTCGAACCCGAGTTTTTTTCTTCAAACATGGAAATGGGAACAATTTGAGAATACCGTAAGTTGCGCTCTAAATAGGTGGTATAAATGCCTTTTGACAGGTGTTCCGCATCATTCGCACCCGTATAGACATTTTCTCCTTTTTTTGCTACTACAATTGCAGTTCCAGTATCTTGACAAGAAGGCAGTTTTCCATCCGATGCAACCACTGAATTTTGTAATAAATTGTACGCTACAAAACGATCGTTGTCTGTGGCCTCTGGATCTTCTAATATTTTGGCCAATTTTTCTAGATGGGCTGAACGCATATAAAATGAAACATCCTTCATCGCTTCCTGTGATAAAAGTTCCAAACCCTTTGGATCAATCATTAATATTTCACGACTCCCCAATTGCTCTATGCTGACATAATCCGATGATATTTTTCGATACTCAGTTGTATCCGAGGTGATTGGATAGGGCTCTTGGAAAAAAAATTCTGACATATTCTTTGATTTTACAGATCAAATTTAAGCATTAAGAGAACAATTGAACCATCTAATGACATTATTTCAAGACAGATATCCCACTGACTCATGGATTGTAAATAGTTCAAGTTTACATGTAGTGACATATCTTTCAAACCATAACTTTAGTTCACAGAACACTAAATAAAGGTTATGGTATTAATAACTTTAACTAAAGGTATGCGGTAATACTCACAAATAAGGTATCTTCGTATCAATTTGCTGAACATGGCTAAGAAAAAAAAGTACACGCTAACATTTGATCAAGAATTCGATTTTGACATGATTGGTGTATGCTCCCATCACAGCGACTATCGGTTGGTTTGGAATATCAATAAGAAAATTGGTTTACAATTGGCTAAAAGCAATGAGGACTATGTGATCATGAATAAGAAAGGAGAAGTAGTTTCCAATTACTCAATGTACGAATACAAGGATGAAATTGACAGGCTCACATATTATCTCATAAAAAACAAGAACCACGGAAACTATCTTATTCCCGAAAAGCCGACAATCGATTACTTCTTATTTCTTCACGACAATTATGCTGTGAATGCGAAACAATTAATGTCAGAATTAAAAGCGGTGCCAAGTGTTCTAGGAGTATATGACTTCGATCCTTACGACATTGAATCTGCTGAAAATATAGTATTTTAAAACATGAAAAAAACAAAAATTGTAGCCACAATGGGACCTGCGTCCTCGGACAAAGAGACACTGCGCAAAATGTTTCTCGAAGGACTAAATGTCTGTCGATTGAACTTCTCTCACGGATCCCATGAATTTCACGAAGAGACGATCAAGACCATCCGTGAATTAAACGATGAACTTGGCTACCACATTGCTATTCTTGCAGATTTACAAGGTCCGAAAATTCGAACTGGAAAAATGACCGATAATGGAATCAATCTAGTCGCAGATAGTGAAGTTACTATTGTAACAGAAGATATTCTGGGAACCGAAGCTGTCTTTTCAATCAACTACTCTGAATTGCCAAAAGATGTTCACTCCGGTGAGAAAATTTTGCTTGATGATGGCAAGTTAATACTCGAAGTAAATAGCACCAATGGCAAGGATGAAATTAAGGCAAAAGTGCTTCATGGAGGAATTCTCTCGTCACACAAAGGAGTGAACTTTCCAAATACGAACATTTCAATGCCATGTTTGACTGAAAAGGACTTGAAAGACCTCGACTTTGCTCTTGCACAGAATGTTGATTGGATTGGACTTTCCTTTGTGAGGTCTGCTGAAGATATTCGTGAACTCAAAACAATCATTGATAAGAACAAGAAAATTGCGAAGGTGATTGCCAAAATTGAAAAACCTGAAGCAATCAGTGAAATTGACGAAATCATCAAAGAAAGTCATGGATTGATGGTAGCTAGAGGTGATTTAGGAGTTGAAATTCCTTACCAAAATGTGCCACTTATTCAAAAGATGCTCATCAACAAATGTAAGTCTCATGCCAAGCCCGTCATCGTGGCAACACAAATGATGGAGAGCATGATTGATAACATCACTCCATCCCGCGCTGAGGTCAACGATGTCGCCAATGCCGTATTCGATGGAGCCGATGCTGTAATGCTCTCAGGCGAAACATCTGTTGGAAAATATCCTATTGAGGTCATACATACAATGGCAAATATTGTTTCAGAAATCGAAACATTCGAAGACATTTACAACAAGCCCGAAGCACCCGAAAAAAATCAAACACGCTTCATTACCGATTCGATCTGCTTCAATGCAGTTCGTTTGTCCCAACGGGTGGAAGCAAACGCAATTTTAACCATGTCATTTACAGGATATACCGGATATAAAATTGCTTCACAGCGACCAAAAGCATCGATTTATGTTTTTACAAGCAATAGACAAATTCTTACGCAATTAAATCTTGTATGGGGAGTAAAAGGTGTTTTCTATGATAAAACGGTTAGTACAGACAATACCATTTTTGATATCAAAGCACTCTTAAAAAAGGAGGGACGTCTGAAAAGTGGTGATCTAGTAATTAACATTGCATCAATGCCAATTGAATCGCATGGAAACTCAAACATGCTGAAACTAAGCTATGTTGAGTAGTTGCGAACTTGGTCTTCTAGGCTAGCGGTTTTTTTTCGCATTTTTAACTGTAAAACGTTTCATCAAAAGCGAAGTGAGCGTTATATTTGTACCTCACAAATTAATGTACGCGAGATGAACGATTTTTCAAGTAGACATATCGGCACTACTACTGCGGAAAATAGCGCAATGCTAGAGAAAATTGGAGTAAATTCAATTGAAGAATTAATTAACAAAACCATCCCCGAACACATTCGAATGGATGGTGAATTAAAAATCTCTAAAGCACTCAGTGAGCATGACTATTTGTCTCACATTAACGAGTTAGCAAACAAAAACAAAGTATTCAAATCGTTCATTGGACTCGGGTACAATGAGACAATCGTCCCATCCGTGATCTTGAGAAATATTTTAGAAAATCCAGGGTGGTATACAGCATATACGCCCTACCAAGCAGAGATATCGCAAGGAAGATTGGAAGCATTATTGAACTTCCAAACAATGATTCTGGACCTTACAGGTATGGAATTGGCGAATGCATCACTCTTGGATGAGGCAACAGCTGCATCTGAGGCAATGATCATGCTATTCAATAGCAGGTCTCGTGCTGATATAAAAGCGGGAAGAAATCATTTCTTTGTTTCTGAAACGATGTTCCCACAATCCATTGATGTTATTGTTGGACATGCCAAAAATTTGGGAATAGAGCTAACAATTGGAGCAGCGAATACATTCGATGGAAATGAAAGTTATTTCGGTTCAATTGTTCAATACCCGGATGCAAATGGACGTATTGATAATCTACAAGGGTTCATCTCCAAAATGCATGCGCAAGATATCAAAGTTGCTGTTGCTGCAGATATTCTTTCGTTAGTGCTACTTCAATCGCCCGGATCGATGGGAGCGGATGTTGTTCTTGGTTCTTCACAGCGGTTTGGTGTGCCAATGGGATATGGTGGTCCGCATGCTGCATTCTTCGCAACACGTGAATCCTACAAAAGAAACATACCAGGACGTATTATCGGAGTGTCAAAAGATGCGGACGATAATATGGCGCTCAGAATGGCACTTCAAACAAGAGAACAACACATTAAAAGAGATAGAGCAACATCAAACATTTGCACAGCACAAGCACTTTTAGCAGTGATGGCGAGCATGTATGCTGTGTACCATGGTCCCGATGGCCTAAAAAGAATTGCAGGACATGTGCACTCACTAGCAACACAAACCGCAAGAGGACTTCGGTCTGCTGGTGTGCATGTCAAAGAGGGAGCCTTCTTTGACACCATCCACATTAAAGATATAGATGCTGGAACCCTAAAAACAGCAGCTGAAAATGTAGAGATGAATTTCAACTACATTAACGAAAATGAATTGACAATCAGCTTTGGTGAAAATCATACTTGGAAAGATGTAAATACAATATTGAATCTTTTTAAAGCTGAAAAAAGCGCAACAGAAAAAAGAGAAACGTCACTCGATAGTAACTTACTCCGTTCGGATGAAATTTTGACACATCCTACATTTAGCAAGTACCATTCAGAGTCAAAAATGATGCGTTATCTCAAACGTCTTGAAAACAAAGACCTGTCATTGGTGCACAGTATGATTCCTCTTGGATCATGTACAATGAAATTAAACGCAGCAAGCGAATTAATTCCAATTACAAATCCATTATTTGCTCAAATGCACCCCTTTGCACCATTGTCTCAAGCGAATGGATATCATGAAATGTTCCGTGAATTGGAGAAAGACCTGTGTGAATGCACTGGGTTTGCTGGAATGTCTTTACAACCCAACTCTGGAGCACAAGGTGAGTACACAGGGTTAATGGTAATTAAGGCTTACCACGAAGCAAATGGAGATTTCGATAGAAATATCATTATCATTCCTTCTTCAGCACATGGAACAAATCCTGCTTCTGCTGTAATGGCCGGGTTCAAAGTAGTTGTGACAGGTTGTGATGAAAACGGAAATATTGACATCTCAGAATTGGAAACAAAGGCTGAAGAATTAAAAGATACGCTTGCAGGACTTATGATCACATATCCTTCAACGCATGGTGTTTTCGAAGAAGGAGTTAAAGAAATTACTTCAATAATCCATCAGCGTGGAGGTCAAGTTTATATGGACGGTGCCAATATGAATGCGCAAGTCGGATTGACAAGCCCTGGAAACATTGGAGCGGATGTTTGTCACTTAAATCTGCACAAAACGTTTGCAATCCCTCACGGCGGTGGTGGCCCAGGAATGGGTCCAATTGGAGTTGCAGAACACCTTGTTCCTTTCCTCCCCGGATCCGTGCACGAATCTCCAGCAGGAGGCAACAAAGCTATTCATGCCGTTTCAGGAGCACCCTACGGAAGTGCACTCATCCTATTAATTTCATACGGTTACAACAAAATGCTTGGCTTCGATGGACTGAGAGAATCAACTGAAATCGCAATTTTAAATGCCAACTACCTGGCAGCATCCCTCAAAGGACACTATGATATCCTTTATACAGGTGAGAATGGAACCGTAGCTCATGAAATGATTTTAGATTGTAGAAGCTTCAAAGTAGACTCAGGAATCGAAGTTGCCGATATTGCAAAGCGATTGATCGATTTTGGATTCCATGCACCAACGGTCTCATTTCCAGTTGCCGGAACCCTAATGGTAGAGCCTACAGAAAGTGAGGATAAAGATGAATTGGATCGTTTTATTGAGGCAATGATTAAAATCCGTGAGGAAATCAGAGAAATAGAAAATGGTCAAGCGGATAGAGAAAATAACGTATTGAAAAATGCACCGCATACTGCAGATTGTATTATCAATCAAAATTGGGAATACCCCTACTCCGCACAAAAAGCAGCTTATCCTGTTAATTACTTAAAAGAGTATAAATACTGGGCGCCTGTTAGGCGTGTTGACAATGCCTTTGGAGACAGAAACTTGGTCTGCTCTTGCCCAAGTGTTGAAAGCTATATGATGGAAGAAGTTTAGACCTTAAAACTCAAAATATAAACCTCGCTTTGATACTTCGAAGCGAGGTTTTTTTATCTCGAGAGCAACGAGTCATAAAAAGTTATCAACAAATTGATTAATTATTAATCAATTATTGATTATATTTTAATACTTTTGTTACTCAACCTCACTACATACTTGTCATATAATGTACCTAAATACGCATACATACTACAGTATGCGGTATGGGGTTATTTCTCCTAACGATTTGTTGGAAGTAGCTATTCAAAACGGCTGTTCAACAATCGCTGTAACAGATATCAATTCCACTTCCGCATGCCTTGAAATTGTTCGAGAAGCTTCAAAAAAATCGATTCTACCAATCGTAGGTGTTGACTTCCGAAATGGAGTAAAACAACAATTTATCATGCTCGCAAAAAACAATACAGGGTTTCAAAAAATCAATTCATTCCTAACACACATCTTACACAACAAACTCAAAGTTCCTGATAACGCTCCGAATATCGAAGATACTTTTGTTATCTATCCCTTTGATAAAAACACAAAACGAAAATTGAAAAACAATGAGTATGTAGGAATCACACCCAATGACATACCCACTCTCCGATTGAAAAATAGGAATACGATCAAAGGAGTCACACTTCAAACAGTAACATTTAGAAATAAAAAAGACTTTAATGCACACCGCTTACTTCGAGCAATCGACAACAATACCTTGCTAAGCAAACTCCCTCCATCTGAACAGGGAATGCCCAACCATATAATGGTACCAACACATGAATTAGAAAAACAATACAATGAATTTCCTTTTCTAATTGAAAACACACAATCTATACTCGATCAATGCACTATTAATTTTGATTTTTCAGCCGGGCGAAAACACCAAAATCAAAAAACATATACAGGAGATAAAAAAAAGGACGAAGAGCTGTTAGAGCAACTATGCAAGGATGGACTGTTTTATCGATACCCCCATGCCAATAAAGAAGTCTATGAACGTATTTCCAAAGAATTGAAAATGATCAAGAAAATGAATTTTGTATCATACTTCTTGATGAATTGGGACATTGTCAACTATGCAAAAAAACAAAATTACTTTTATGTTGGACGCGGAAGTGGTGCCAATAGTGTTGTTGCTTACCTTCTACAAATTACAAATGTAGATCCCATAGAATTGGATTTGTATTTCGAACGATTCATCAATCTTTACAGGACAAATCCACCGGACTTTGATATCGATTTCTCGTGGCGCGATCGCGATGATATCACACGCTATATTTTTGAGCGATTCCATAATGTAGCGCTCGTTGCAACATATAATACCTTTAAAGATCGTTCCGTGATTCGTGAACTTGGTAAAGTCTTTGGCTTGCCCAAAGAAGAGATCGATAAATTAATACATGGAAACAAAAACCCTACAAATCTCAACCACCTGTCAAAACTCGTCATAAAGTATTCAAAATATATCCACGGACTCCCCAGTCACTTAAGTATACATGCCAGTGGTATTATCATCACAGAACAACCCATTCAAACCTTTTCTGCTACATTTTTACCGCCAAAAGGACATCCAACCATCCAATTTGACATGCATATTGCTGAAGATGTTGGACTTTTCAAGTTTGACATTTTGAGTCAACGAGGCCTAAGTAAAATCAAAGATACACTCGATCTCATAGACATCAACCATTCAAGCACTTTAAATATTGACATCCAAGATATGAATCTGCTGAAAAAAGATAAGAAAATTCGTGCCCTCTTAAAAAGTGCACAAACCATTGGATGTTTTTATGTTGAGTCCCCTGCAATGCGTATGCTCTTAACCAAGCTACAGGTCGACAACTATCTCGGTCTTGTTGCAGCAAGCTCAATCATTCGCCCTGGTGTTGCAAAATCAGGCATGATGCAAGAGTACATCAAACGGTATCGTCACCCAGAAAAACGACATGAGGCACATCCTGTTCTCTTAAAATTGATGCCAGAAACATATGGCGTTATGGTATATCAAGAAGACGTTATTAAAGTTGCTCATCATTTCGCAGGTTTAACATTAGCGGAAGCGGATAAAATGCGACGGGGTATGTCTGGGAAATTTAGGTCACGTGAAGAATTTCAAGCTGTAAAACAACAATTTTTTAAAAACTGCAATGTGAAAAAAGGATATCCAAAACAACTTACCCGTGAAATATGGCGACAAACAGAAAGCTTTGCTGGATACGCTTTTGCAAAAGGACATTCCGCTTCATATGCAGTTGAAAGCTATCAATGCCTTTTCCTAAAAGCATACTACCCTCTAGAATTCATGGTAGCAACAATTAATAATTCTGGAGGGTTCTACAGTACAGAGCTTTACATGCTCGAAGCAAAATTTTTCGGCGGAATAATCCATCCACCATGCATTAATAATAGCGAAGAATTAACACGAATTGATGGAAAATCTATTTATCTGGGCTTTCATCTTCTAAGAGGATTTGACCTGAGGGTTGCTCAAAAAATTGTTCGCGAGCGCAAACAGAATGGGAATTATCTCAGTTTTGACAATTTTATTCAACGTGTCAAAATCTCTTTGGAACAGGTAACAGCATTGATTCGAATTGATGCGCTTCGATTTTTCAAAAAAAACAAACGTTCCTTATTGTGGGAAGCACATTTCAAACTTAGTAAGATGAAAAAAAATGAATCTTCAAACAAAAATCTATTTGAGGTTCAGACACAACCTTTCCATATCCCTCAGCTAAAAAATACATGGAGAGAAGACGCTTTTGATCAAATAGAACTATTGGGTTTTACTATACATAATGTATTCGAATTAGTACTCAAAGAAGAAGGTGTTGATGGCATTCTTGCGGAAGATCTCATAAAATATACAAACAAAAAAATAGGCATCAAGGGATATCTAATTCAGGTAAAAAAAACAATGACTTCAAAGGGAGAGCCCATGTACTTCGGCACCTTCATCGATCAAAAAGGACATTGGATTGATACAATACATTTCCCGAAGGTAGCAAGACAATTTCGTTTCCGTGGCGCTGGTGTATATATCATCTATGGAACAGTTACTGTAGAATATGATTGTATTTCAATAAAAGTGGAATCGATGAAAAAAATGGGAATCATTGAAGATCCAAGATATACTGAAGTCCGAGACAAGAAAAAAGAAGCGGATGTCGTTACATGGAACTTAAAAAAGAATATAAGCAGTATGTAAACATAGCCACTCAAGAAACACTACTCCACTACATATACGAAATATTAACACTACTACTATGAATATACATATCTCCAATACCTATTTTTTTGCTACAGTCGTAGTTGATCCATTTTTTAAAAAAATAGATCAATGAAATCAATAATGCATATGGATCTCGACACCTTTTTTGTATCGTGCGAGCGTCTGATTGATAGTCGATTGAATGGACGACCTGTATTGATTGGTGGAGTTTCAGATCGTGGAGTCGTCGCATCATGTAGCTATGAAGCACGTCGATTTGGGATTCATTCTGCAATGCCCATGAGAATGGCGAAACAACTTTGCCCTGAAGCTATTGTTTTAAGAGGAAATTCAGGAACATATACCAAGTTCTCAAAGCTTGTAACAGAAATTATAAAAGAGGAAGTCCCGTTGTATGAAAAATCATCTATTGATGAGTTCTATCTCGATTTGACAGGGATGGATCGTTTTTTCGGTTGTCAAAAAATTGCATCTGAACTTCGTACTAAAATCATTCGAGAAACAGGACTTCCTATTTCTTTCGGCCTCTCAAAAAATAAAACAGTCTCTAAAATCGCTACCGGAGAAGCAAAGCCAAACAATGAGATAAACATTCAGCAAGGAACAGAAAAACCATTTCTTGCTCCTCTTTCTGTGAAAAAAATACCAATGGTTGGAAGTAAAACATACCGTTCACTCTGCGACTTAGGTGTAAAAAAAATAGAAACGATACAGGAAATGCCAATTGAATTGATGGAAAATGTATTTGGGAAAAATGGAATTACAATCTGGAAAAAAGCCAACGGAATTGATAACACTCCGGTAATCCCATACCAAGAGCGAAAATCCATTTCAACAGAACGTACATTTGATCGAGATACTATTGATGTAAAAAAACTTGAAGGCATCATGACCGCAATGGCTGAAAATCTCGTCTTTCAATTGCGAAGGGGCAACAAGCTAACAGCTTGTGTAGCGGTGAAAATTCGCTACTCTGATTTTCAAACCTACACATTACAGAAGAAAATTCCATACAGCGCATCAGATCATACAATTATTCCTTTAGTCCTTGAATTGTACCGAAAATTATACAACCGGCGTGTTTTGATTCGCCTGATTGGCATACGATTTAGTCATCTCGTTGAAGGTGCACATCAAATCAGTTTGTTCGAAGATCCAACTGTGCTTGATTTATACCAGGCAATGGACAACATTCGAAATCGATATGGTGACCGTGCAATAATGCGGGCATCTGGAATGAATGCAAGAAGCATAAGTAGGTGGAACCCATTCAACGGAGAGCCCCCTCCTCTTTTAGCCAATCGACGCCAATAGAACAATCATTTAGTGCTTTAAAACCTCAGGCATTTTCTTCTTAAACTGATTCAACCGGGGAATAGAAACACGCCTCACATAAGGCTGATCCGGATGCAGTCTTTCATAATTTTGATGGTAGTCTTCCGCCGGATAAAAAATCTCAAACGGAGTCACCTCTGTCGTAATTTGACTCCACGTCCTCGCTTTTCGCAGTACCCCTATCTTTCTTTCAATGATCACTTTTTCATCAGCAGTTGAATAAAACGCAATCGAACGGTATTGCGGCCCATGATCTGGCCCTTGTGCATTTTTTTGTGACGGATCATGCGAATTAAAAAAAACATCAACCAATGTTTCAAAATCAACAATACTTGAATCATAATATACTTTTACGGCTTCAGCGTGCTTTAACTTGCCTGTACATACCTCCTCATATGTAGGATTTTTCTTAACCCCACCTGAATACCCAGAAACTACTTCATAAACACCATTGACGGATTCATAAACCGCCTCAACACACCAAAAACATCCACTCGCAAAATAAGCCACTTGGAACTTATTCAAATTATGATCAATGGTTTTCGATACAGCATTATTATTCGATTGTTGAGCACAAGAGACCAAAGAAAGACCTACAATAAAGATAAAAAGTACATTTTTCATACTACACGATTTCTGTTTTTGGAGCACAAACATAAACTTACTTCACATGAGCCCCCCAGTTTAATTTCTGTTTTAGTTCATCAAGCCCTCTTTCGGAAGACTGTCTTTTAACTTCTGAAAGCGCTTTCTCGATTCCTCGGAGTACAAACTTCCCTTGTAATCAAAGAGAATTGTTCGATAATACGATGCAGCTTTTGAAGGATTCAATAGATGATTCTCATAAATTGTACCCAATTTAAATAGCGCGTCATCAGCTAAAATATCTTCAGAATAAAACTCAAGTAACTCTTCCAATTCTACAATTGCAGCATTCCATTTTCCCTGTAACTCCATAGCGTATGCCTTTTTGAGTTGAATCTCATCACCCAAACTATGTGCAGGATACTCACTTATTATACTATCGAATAAAACAAAAGCAGCGTCATATTGATGTTGTTCAATTAATAAATCAGCATTTGCAAACCAATTCATCGCAATGTAGTTGCTATCAAGACCGTAATTATCAGTAATCAATAATGAAAGGTTAATTGCATCATTGGCAATCAACTTTGATGTAGAACGCTTCAAAACACTCAACTGAGATTGGGCATAATCAAACTCACCGTCGTAATAAAAAATTCGTGCATTTTTAAATTTTGCTTCATGTCCAATTGGCTCGTACTTGAACTGTTTATCAATTTGCATATACAACAGTGATGCCTCCCAAACATCTCCCAACAATACATATATATCTGCCAATGCCATTTTTGCCTCCGCTAACTGCATGTCCGTTAATCCTGGAATAACTATAAGTACTTCCAGTTGCTCGATGGCCTCAATTCCTTCGTTTGCATAGAAGGCAAGAATGTGAGCCCTTTCCATCATAAGGGAAAACGTGGTACGCCGCCGACCGAACTTATCTAGTGCAGCATCGTACTGATCAAGCGTTTCACGGAGTTCTTCTTGTGTGAAATTACGCTGTGTTGTTACCTCAAGAAAACGAACGTTCAATAACGAATTGTAGGCACGCAAATACAGTTCAGAGCGTTCTCCAAGATCAACAATGTACTCAAACGATTTACGCGCAGCAGTGTAATCTTTATTTTCGACGCACACCAACCCCAATTTATAAACCATTGAACCTTCTGATTTTGTGCGCTTATCAATTGCTTTCACATGAACAAATGCAGCCATGAAATTTTGGCGTTGTATAAACAACCAAGTCAACATTTCAGCATATCCAATATTGTTTGGATCTTTTTGTGTACGCAGGATAAGCGCAGCTTTCAAAATTTCATATTCTTCAGAATCCTCAATCGTGAAATCGATTTGATTGGATAGAATTCGCTTTAATGATGTTTGATACGATGAATGGTAATCCATCAAATCTAAGTATTCATCCATCATTTTTCCTGTATTACCTACCGAACCATAGTATTCCGCAAATTGAAAGTTCAAAGGATATGAATTTCCGAGTAAACGCCGCCCTTTTTGAAGGGCTTGGAAAGCAAGATCACTTTTCCCTTGACTTTTAAACGCATTAAATAATGCTATAATATCACCCGATCGCGGTTGCAATTTGGAAATCAAGTTTTCATATATCTTATTCGCCTTTGTCAGATTTCCAATTGTTTCGTAGTGCTTTGCAAGTTGAATTTGATACTCTTGATTGCCTCGATTGTATGAGACCTGCCGTTTTAAAAGCTTCTCAATCTCTTTATCGCTTCCCACTTCTTGCATGCAAAGCAACAATCGATTGAAGTAGAACTTCGAATGGTCCTCATCGTATAGGCGTTCATAATAAATCCGGGCTTTGTCGAATTCTTCACTTGAAAAATAATGCTGCGCCAATTGTTTGTCGTTCTCCTGAGCAACACCATCCAGTGCCAAGACCATAAAAAACAAAGTCAATAAAATATATCTCATACTAATTTTACTTTCAATGAACCACAATCAAATCATCTAGTCAAAACTCATAGACCTTAATTCAATTACAAGATTTTCAAAATTGTTGCCTACCTCAATCCATTGATCTGTCGTAAATTTTACAATAGAATCGAGCCAATCTACTTTATCGCGCTCATGTGCAATATATGCATCGTATTCGTGCCTAGAACCTCTTCCTTGGCTGATATCTAATCTTAATTTTTCAAGAATATGCTGTTCTTCCACTACCAAATCTTCGAGTTCTTTTTGTACGTTTTCTGAGGACTCGAGAATAACATTCAAGCGCATGAAATGGTCATATTTTAAGGCCCGTTCCAGAGAAATTGTATCGTCATCGTTCCTCTCAATATAAGTTACTAATTCAACTGCCGAACTACTCAATTCCAAGACATCTGTCAACCGATGCTCCTCGAGAAGTCTGGAATACGATTTTATGCGCTTCTGTAAAGCATGCAAGTCCTCGAGTTGATCTCCTTTCCTTAAGTCAGAACACCCTGCAAGCAAGGGAATCAGTGCTATGAAAAACAAAAACTTCATGGATAGTAAATGTACATAATAATCTATCGAATTCAACAGATAAAAGTGACTCTTATCATTTTTTAACCCGGGAACTGGTACTTCCTGAGTCGCAAATAAAACTTCAGAAGATAGATGTCAATTTAGAAGATGAAAACCAAAGATAAAGAATCACAAAAGATTCAAAACTTAAACCCACACTTTACTTCCTTCAGAACAGTTTTTACAAATGTCAATCGCATTGCGACTGCGCAAAACAGACTGACGAAAGCGATTGTATACAGGTGATTTCCAAATTGATGAGAAATCGCTCGAATCCATTGTGCCCAAAATGTGTTTGGCGTCTTTATCAAAACAAGAGGGTACTACTTTACCATCCCAAGTAATCACCGAAGACGACCACATTCTCCAACAATGGTTCCCAAGTTTGTGCTTCATTTTATAGGTGCCATCCGCTTGTTTTCGATAACGAGAATAGTTTTCGTTTTCAGGCATCAATACATTCCCGTTCTTATAATCATACAGTTGAGCAGACTTGATACGAACCTCATCAATACCCATTTCACTCCCAAGTGCAAAAACCTGAGGAATTTCATGTTCATTTGGTCGAACCGCCAAAAATTGGAAAATTAAATGCGGTGTTTTTGAGTTGAGTTTTTTCTTTGCTTCCACCATGTTTTCCGCTCCTTCAATAACCCTACTCAATGTGCCATGAATGCGGTAATTCTCATACGTCTCTTGCGTGAGACCATCGATAGAAATAATCAAACGGTCAAGGCCTGAGTGTACAATGTCCTCCGCTTTTTGTTTCGTTTAAATGCAATCAGAACAAAAGCAA
>Ga0213861_10000195_pt1 | contig 49649 bp, 26 predicted proteins | sample PICome_4_FD_160110 | JGI IMG/M metagenome (GOLD analysis project Ga0213861, IMG submission 160110) | Coastal seawater microbial communities near Pivers Island, North Carolina, United States - PICO131 | ecosystem: Environmental > Aquatic > Marine > Coastal | place: USA: North Carolina... | reverse complement strand
TGGTAATTTCACAATTACAGATGTTGAAATTGGTTCTACACTTACCGTAAGTTATATCGGTTATGTGACGAAAGAACTAGTTATTGCGGATAATTCGAATCTGATTATTCAGTTGGAAGAAGATTTAGCTCAACTTGATGAAGTTGTAGTTATCGGTTATGGTACACAAAGGAAGAAAGAAATTACGGGTGCCGTAAGTGTTGTAGGGTCTAAGACTATTGAAGCCTTAAAGCCAACAAGAATAGAGCAAGCCCTTCAAGGTCAAGTGGCGGGTGTAAATATAACGACCAACTCTGGAACACCAGGTGGAGGTTCTACAATTAGCATTCGTGGTGTTTCCACTAATGGAGACAGCAGGCCTTTAATTTTGGTAGATGGAAATGTTGTTGAAGATTTAAGTGTAATAAATCCCAATGATATTGAAAGCATGAATATTCTTAAAGATGCCACGGCTGGTATTTATGGAGTAAGAGCTGCAAACGGTGTTATTTTGATTACAACCAAAACAGGGCGTAAAGATATGCCGCTAAAGCTTGTTTATAATGCGTATGTTGGTTTTCAACAAACAACGCGTAAAATTCCTGTTTTAAACGCTTCAGAATATGGGGCAATAGTTAATGAGGGCTATGCCGCCGCAGGAAACACGCCTCCTTTTTCAGATCTGTCTGTCTTGGGAGTTGGAACAGATTGGCAGGATCAGGTTTTTGAATCTGCACCCATTTTCAATCATAATATTTCACTAAGAGGAGGTAAAGCAAAATCATCATACTCTTATAGCGCATCTTTTATAACACAAGATGGTATTGTAGGTGGTAAAAAATCTAACTTCACACGTTTTACAAATTCTGGAAGCTATAATTTAGATGTTGTTGAAAACCTTAAATTTAAGTCGGGTATTACTTTAACAAGAACGAATAAAAAAGGACTCCCTGAGAGCACTATCGGTTCTGTATTATTTAACGCCTTAAACATGGCTCCTAACCTGCCTGTTTATGATGCAAATCAAGAAGATGGTTTTGGTTTAGCAGACGGCTTAGGCGGAGAGGTTGTAAATCCGTTAGCACAAATGTCCAACACATATAACTCAAGTAAGGTGATGAAGCTTAATGGTTTCGCTGGACTATCTTATAATTTTCTAGAGCACTTTTCCGCTTCAGCGAATATTCAGTTTAATTATGCTGAAGTAAACAACTTTTCATTCGACCCTGTTGATTATTACGGTGTTGGTAAGGTATTTAATACAGTTACAAGTGGAGTTTTTGAAGGATTTGATATTTTTAGAGATTATACTTTCGATGGGTTCATTAAATACGAAAACACTTTTAATGACGTTCATAAATTAAATGTGGTATTAGGAACATCGGTTTTTAAAACAACGGGTGTCTTTTCCGGTAGAACCGCGAGAAACGTTATAAATAACGACAAGACAAACGCCTCTGTAGAATTGGCTTTTGATGAAGAGAATATTTATCAAGAATTAGGAAGAAACCCAACATTCGACGGAAGGTTATTATCCTATTTTGGAAGACTTCAGTATGATTATAAAGGTAAATATTTATTATCTGCTGTTGTTCGTAGAGATGGTTCTACAAGATTCCCGTCAGGAAACAAATTTGGTATTTTTCCTTCTGGATCTATTGGATGGATAGCATCTGATGAAGAATTCATGAAAGACAATAATTTTTTCGACTTATTAAAAGTTAGAGCATCATATGGTGTTTTAGGAAATGATAGAATAGGTGATTACAGATTTGTATCTCTTTTAACAGGAGAAGGAACGTATTTCTTTGGAGGAAATGATGCAGAAAATCAAGTCTTTGGAAAAGCTAGTGGCGGGATTTCAAACCCAGAAATTAGATGGGAAAAACAAAAGACTTTAGATATTGGTATAGATTTAAGAATATTAGACAATAAAATAGACATTACTGCAGATTATTTTAAAAAAAGAACAGAAGATTTATTAGTGTCTCCTCAAGTTTCCTATTTATTAGGTACTGGTGCACCGCCAGTAGTTAATGCTGGAATTGTAGAAAACACAGGAATTGAGTTCGCTATAGGGTATTCAAATAACTTTAGTGATGATTTTAAGCTTAGCGTAAAATATAATGTTACTGCTATCAAAAATGAAGTTGTCGCTGTAAGTGGTGAAGGTGAATTTCTTGAAGGTGGAGGATTTGGAATATCTCAACCTGCAATATCTAGAATGGAAGCAGGTTTCCCGTTAGGTTATTTTGTGGGCTATAAAACAGATGGTATTTTTCAGAACCAAACAGAAATTGATAATGCTGCCGTTGGAGATGTAATACCTCAACCGGGAGATTTTAAATTTGTTGATCAAAACGGAGATGGAGTTATTGATTTAGATGACCGAGTAGATCTTGGAAATCCACTTCCAGATGCTACTATGGGTCTTAATTTATCAATTGATTATAAACAATTTGATTTTTCAGCTTATGCTTTCGCTTCTGTTGGAAATGAAATTGTACGTAATTATGAGCGTAATCAGCAGTTGGTTAATAAGCCAATTTGGTACTTAGATCGATGGACTGGTCCAGGATCAACCAATTCTTTTCCAAGACAAACAATTGGGGCTAATGGAAATACAGTGTTTTCTGATTTTTATGTAGAAGATGGTTCTTTTGTGCGTTTACAAAACGTTCAGTTAGGGTATACATTTTCTTCTGATAATGACGATCGTGCTATCGACAAGTTTAGAGTTTATGTATCGGCAAGTAATTTATTTACTCTTACAGAGTATCGTGGTTACGATCCAACAGCAGGAACTGGTGCTCCAATAGGTGGTGGTATTGACCAGGGTATTTACCCAAGCGCAAGCATGTTTTTATTAGGAATTAATGTAAACTTTTAATTATAGAAAATGAAAAATTTAAAAATAACATATATCCTTTTTGCTTCTTTAATGGTGTTCTCTTGTAGTGATACCTTTGTAGAAGTAGAATCTTTGGATGAAAACTCTGAATCCTTTTTTAATACAGAAGAAGACTATCAGCTCGCTTTAGTTGCTGCTTACGATTATTTACAATCAACAGCTAAATTTTATCAATTTGCAGAAATAGCTTCTGATAATACATTATGTGGAGGAGAAAGCGCAACAGACTCACCATACATTCAACAAATAGATGATATGATTCACACTCCTGTTGGACAAAGTGATGGTGGATTAAGGACGATGTGGCAATGGATGTATGAAGCGGTTAATCGCTGTAACTATATCATGGAATTTGAAGATAATCTTGTTTTTGATAATAAAACTAGTGTTATAGCGCAAACAAGATTTTTAAGAGCATACTATAATTTTATTTTAGTAAAATGGTGGGGCGATGTTCCTATGCTAGAAGATAAACGTATCCGATTTGGAGATCAATTTACTATAGATAGAGTTCCACAGGCGGATGTATATGCATTAATTGAAGCTGATTTACTATTTGCAGCAACAAACCTTCCATATGTGCAAAGCCAAACAGGCAGGGTTACTAAGGGGGCTGCAGAGGCGCTGCTTGGACGAGCTTATTTGTATCAAGATAAGTTTGATGAAGCGGCTGATGTGCTTGAAAACCTAATTACAAATGGGCCACACCGTTTACTAACATCATCTGAGTATCCTGAAATGTTTGAACGTGATAACGAAAATAATATCGAATCTGTGTTTGAAGTTCAATATTCAGACGTAGACGGAGGAAGTTTTGATTGTTTTCAATGTTTAGAAGGTAATTATTCAGTATATTTTAATGGCCCTAGAGGGTTTTTTGATTCAACTGGTAAATTTGATGCAGGCTATAGTTTTAATGTTGTAACTCAAGATGCTGTAGATGCTTTTGAAGCAGGAGATTTGCGATATGAAACATCGATATTGGATATTAATCAATATATAGCTGATAACCCTGGTTCATCATATGACCCAACAGCGGGTTACGAGCAAACAGGTTATTTCAATAGAAAGTATATTGCAAGAACAGGTGATTTAAATATTGGAGATGCCGCTTTAACAAATCCAGATAACTATAGAGCTATTAGATACGCAGATGTACTTTTAATGGCTGCAGAAGCTTTAAACAGAAAAGCATCCCCAGACCCCACAATGGCCAAAGTATATTTGAATCAAGTCCGTACAAGGGCTATGTTGCCAAATATAACAACATCAGGTGCTAATTTAACAAACGATATTTATAAAGAACGTCGTGTTGAGTTATTGGGTGAAGGACATCGTTTTTTCGATTTAGTTAGAACGGATAGAGCAGAAGGTACTATTCCGGGTTTTTCAAAAGCTAAAGGACATGAGCTTTTTCCAATACCTATTGAAGAGATTAATCTATCTGGAGGCCGATGGGAACAAAATCCAGGATATTAAAATAAAAAATAAAATATGAAAACATTAAAATACATATTCAGTTTAAGCATAGCTCTACTATTTTGTTTGGGTTGTGCTGAAGATGACAACGACCTTAGCTTTGTTGATAGTGTTGTTGCGCCTTCAGGTGTTTCAGCAGACTTTAATATAACACCAGACAATTCAGGTTTGGTAACCATTACGCCAAACGCTATAGGTGCAGTATCTTATATCATAACTTCTTTTGGTGATGGTACAACCGAAACAGCCACTTTAGAACAAGGAGAGAGCATAGAACGGATCTATGTCGAAGGAGAATATGATGAGAATGATGCCTTAATTCCTTATATAGTTAGTATCCAGGCTACCGGTATAACAGGTTTAACCGCTAGTGCTGCACAAGAATTGCTAGTTTCTTTTAGAGCTCCAGAAAAGCTAGAGATTACAGCAGTGATTGATGACTCAAACCCGTTTAAAGTGAATGTATCAGCAACTGCTGATTATGCTGCTTTATTTTGGGTTTACTTTAATACAAATAATGTTGATGAAGAACCAACGCCCCTTGCTTTAGGCGAGAGCGTTCCTTTTGAATATCCTACTGTTGGTGACTATACTATAAAAGTTGTAGCATTAAGTGGGGGTGTTGAAACAACAGAATTAACTCAAGTTGTAACGATAGAGAAACCAACGGAATTACCTATAGATTTTGAAATCTTTGACGAAACCGTTCTAGTAGATTTTGATGGAGGAGTTATGACAATTGAAGATAACCCGCAGGTTGATTCAAATAATAATTCTAGCAAAGTCGCTAAGATTGTAAAAAATGCAGGTCAAGTTTGGGGAGGAAATGCAATTAAATTATCTGCTCCAATAGATTTCAGTGTGAAAAAACTAGTAACAATGGATGTTTGGTCACCTAGACCAGGAGGAAAGCTATTATTTAAAGTAGAAGATCCGGCAGACCCTCAGAACATCTTTTTTGAAAAAGAAGTAACCACTGTTGGTAATAGTGATTGGGAAAAAGTTGTTTTCGATTTAAGTGACATTGACATTACAGAAGCTTATCAAAATATTGTTTTAATATTTGATAATGGAACAGAAGGTGAAGGCGGTGATGATTGGACGTTCTATGTTGATAATATTAGACAGGCTGTTCCTGCTGCAGGACCAAGTGTAACTCCGATTACTTTCGAAACACCATTTGATTTAAGGTCTTTTGATGGAGGGGACATTTCAATTGTAACGAATCCTGATCAGGACCCTGCAAATGGGAATGAATCTAGTACAGCTGCTAAATTAGTTAAAGATGCAGGTCAAGTTTGGGGAGGCTCAGTAATTTCTGTAACCGAACCGTTTTCATTTTTAAATACTACAACGGTTACCGCAAAAGTATGGGCACCTAGAGCAGGATTAACTTTGCTTATGAAATTTGAGGATGCAACACCATTTCCTGATACAATTGCTTCAGCTGAAATAACAGCCACAACAACTGTTGCAAATCAGTGGGAAGAATTAACTTTTGACTTTACAGGAATATCTACTGATATAGATTTTACAAATATTGTCTTAATTATGGAAAATGGTACTGAAGGTGATGGATCAGATGATTTCACAATATATGTAGATGATATTTCCACAAGAGGATTTTTAGATTTTGAACCACAACAGGATTTAAGAAGTTTTGATGGAGGAGATATTTCAATCGTGACCAATCCAGATCAGGATCCTGCAAACGGTAATGAATCCAGCATGGTTGCTAAATTAGTTAAAGATGCAGGTCAAGTTTGGGGCGGATCAGTAATTACGGTCTCAGAACCACTTTTATTCGTAAATTCAACTACGGTTACTGCTAAAGTGTGGTCACCAAGGGTTGGTTTAAATTTGCTTATTAAATTTGAAGACGCAACACCGTTCCCAGATACAATTGCATCGGCTGAAATAACAGCTACTTCTACTGTTGCAAATCAATGGGAAGTATTGACTTTCGACTTTTCAGGGATATCTACCGACATTGATTTTACAAACATTGTACTGATTATGGATAATGGGACAGAAGGAGATGGCTCAGATAATTATACCATATATGTCGATGACATAGATATAAATTAAAGCCATACTAATTTTAAAAATTAAAAAAATGAAAAACATAAAATATATAATTGGAATTTTTATTTTCAGCGTACTTCTGTTTACCAGTTGTCAGGATGACGATGGAGAAGTTGGAGACATCATTTCTCCTACTAACATTGAAATATCTGTTGCCTATATTGATCAAGGAGCAGAATCACAAGCGCCTGGTTTAGGAAGTGGTGAAGTAGTTTTTACTGCTTCTGCTGACAATGCTAGTGCTTACCAATTAATTATTCAAGGGCAAACAAAAGTTCAAAGCATAGGAAGTGTAGCACATATTTTTACTACACTGGGTACAAAAACCTACACGGTTACTGCGATTGCTTATGGTACAGGTGGCGCGTCGTCATCTAAATCTATTCAAGTTGAAGTGCAAGCCTTATATGAGCCGCCAGCGGACTTGTTAGAGATGTTGACCTCTAACAGTGAAAGAACGTTTAGAATAGATGTTGATACACCAAACTATTTTGGTTTAGGCCCTATAGGAACTACAAGACTAGGAGAATTTTACCCTAATGGTGGTACGCCTGACAAATCTGGAACAGGTATGTATGATGATCGTTATGTTTTCAATATTGATGGTACGTTTACGCACATTACGAACGGAGCTGTTTTTGGAAGGGAAGTACTCATTAATGAAATTGGGGGCCCTGGAGACGGAACGGCAGATGGAGCTGATATATTGAATTACACATATGCTGATTACACAGGAAGTTGGTCCCTAACTGCTCCAGGAGGCGTAGAAACACTATCTTTAAGTGGATTAGGTTTTATTGGATATTATATAGGAGGTAATCATTCTTATAGAATATTAGAAAGAGCTAATAATACATTTAGTTTAATTTCAACCGATGGAAATAACGAATTTGATTGGAATTTTATATTAATAGCTGACTAAGCATTATTATCAAAAGTTTAATAAGAGTTGGGGTTGATAGTATAAAAACTGTCGACCCTTTCTTTTATAATTATTTTAATGCTTAAATATTTAGTTTATGAAAAAAGCTTCAAAGTTAATTGCGTTCTTTTTATGTTATGTAATGTTGGGAACAATAATAGCTTGTTCTAGTGGTACTGATGTGGATATTGTTGATCCTGGCGTTGATTCGGAGGAACAGCCCCTAATTACCCCATCAAATTTGACACTATCTGTAGATATTGTGGGAGCTAGTTCAAGTAGTCCTTACGGTGATGGGTCTGGAATTGTGAATTTTGTGTCAAACGCAACAGATGCAGTTTCGTATGGGTTTATTATTAATAATAACGCAGAACAAAAAAGCCCAACTGGAACATACCAATATGTTTTTGATGATACTGAAGGCATTGAAAACCATGAAATAAAAGTAATAGCATATTCTAGTACTGATAAGACGATAGACATAAAAAAAACAACTCTTGTTGCCTATTATATTGGAGACTTTCCATTTTGGGCTGATGAGTTTTTTGAAAACGGCGCTCCAAATCCACGAAACTGGAACTATAACCTAGGTGCAGGAGGATGGGGAAATAACGAGTTGCAAACATATACCAATAGCCCAGAGAATGTGTTTGTAGAAGATGGCTTGCTTAAAATAAGAGCTAAATCAGATGGTGCAGGAGGCTATACGTCTGCTCGCATTAAATCTGAAAACTTATTCGAATTTACCTATGGCACAGTTGAAGTGCGCGCTAAACTGCCTGCATCAAAGGGCACATGGCCTGCAATTTGGATGCTTGGCGCTAATTTTGATTCTGTGGGATGGCCAACGTGTGGTGAAATTGATATTATGGAACAAAAAGGATGGGATAAAGATAGGGTTTTAGCTACTTGCCACTGGTCAAATAGTGGTGACTATGCGGGATATGGTTTAGAAACTGCAGTTGATAATTCGTCTAATAATTTTCATGTTTATAAACTAGAATGGATTGAAGGTGGTTCTATAAGAGCGTCTGTTGATAATAAAGAATATTTCGTAATGACTACAAACAACAGCATGCCCTTTAAGTCTGATTTTTTCTTTATTCTTAATGTAGCTATGGGTGGTAATTTGGGCGGAGATATTGACGCTTCATTTGTCGATGATACTATGGAAATTGATTATATAAGGGTATATCAATAAATCATTTTATATTATATTAAGAGAAGGGGTCAGTAGAAATATACGCACCCCTTTTCTTATATATTATTGGAAGTGAAACATTTTAGAATAATTAGTGCGTGTTTAACAAATTATAAATAGCAACTTTAATTAGAATATTAACCGCTCAGAATGTTGTAAATTTTTCTACTAGTTCCTCAAAACGGCTAAACACATGCTAATGAAGTTTCCAGTTTTTAAATCCCGATGAAATAATTAATTCCCTAATGTTGAGTACTAATTTATGGCTAATCTGCATAAATAAAAGGTTTTCTTTTTGATTAAACATAGTATTGGGTTAATAGTGTTATTTTGGAAAACACGAGTTTTGGTAATTGAATGTGATTAACTAATGTAATTACAATAATATTTTAGTACAACAAGGGTTAATTAAACTACAACATGACCACAACATTCCGTTTTAATTTATATAGTCTTTAACACGATAAGGTTTGTATTAGAGGTGTAAACCCTGATTAATTGCCATTTTAGCAAAAACACACAACATATATAGAGAGTGTATGTTATTTGTAGCGGTGTTTTTTGAGGAATTGCCAATTTATTAAGTAAATTTACATACCCAAAAAAACCTTGGAAGGTTTGAATAATCAAGGTAGGTTAAAATAAAATTTATATTCTAATTCTAAATAAATAAAACTATATATAATGAAAAACAATTTTCTAAGATTAATACTTTTATTATTCACCACGGCCATGTTTGCTCAGGCAGATAAAGTGTCGGTTGTAAGTAATGATGAAGGAATGAAACTGGTTGTTAACGGAAAAGATTTCATGATTAATGGAATGAACTGGGATTTTATTCCGATTGGAACCAATACTGTGGATGCCAATTTTTGGAATAAGTCTGATGATATTATTAAGGCAGGTCTTGATACTGAAATGTCGCTATTAAAAAACATGAATGTGAATGTGATACGTCAATATACTGGAGTTCCTGCTAAATGGATTAAGTATATATATGAAAATTATGGTATTTATACCATGTTAAATCATTCGTTTGGACGTTATGGATTAACACTTGATGGTGTTTGGACACCTGTCACTATTTATTCAGAAGCAAGAACGCAAGATTACCTGCTTTCAGAAATTGATACGCTAGTTAAGGAATATAAAAATACGCCAGGGTTGCTAATGTACTTATTAGGTAATGAAAATAATTATGGTCTTTTTTGGCAAGGAGCAGAAACAGAAGATTTTCCAGATGATCAAGAACGAATAAATTTTATTGGTGAGAGTCGAGGAAGACCCATGTATAAGTTAATGAATGAGGCGGCAAAGAAAATTAAGTCGATGGATTTAGCGCACCCAGTGGCAATATGTAACGGGGATGTACTCTTTATTGATATTGTAGCCGAAGAGTGTAAAGATGTTGACATTTATGGAACGAATACGTATCGTGGAGCTTCTTTTACAGACATGTTTAAAGTAGTTAAAGAAAAGCTTAACAAGCCGCTAATGTTTACAGAGTTTGGAGCGGATGCTTTCAACGCTATTAAGAACGCTGAAGATCAAAAATCTCAGGCCTACTATATGGTAAGCAATTGGAAAGAGATTTATCAAAATGCAGCAGGCCTAGGTAAAGAAGATAACTCTATTGGAGGATTTACATTTCAATTTAGTGACGGATGGTGGAAATTTGGATTTGATGATAGAAAAAATGCCGATAAACACGATAACAATGCATCTTGGGCTAATGGAGGTTATGGTATAGATTTAGCGCCTGGAGAAAACAATATGAATGAGGAGTGGTTTGGTATTTGCGCTAAAGGCGCAACAGACCCTAGAGGACTTTATGAGTTATATCCAAGAGCGGCATATTATGCTTTAAAAGAAGCACACCAATTAAATCCTTATGAAGAAGGGGTTACCGAAGAATTTGTAAAAAATCATTTTGATAACATTCAATTAATGGATGCGGTTTTGAAAGCAAGAGGCGATAAAGCCGCTTTAATTGGAGAGCAAGCTGGTAAAATAAGTATTAGCAATTTAAGAGCTGAGTTTACAACGTTTAATACAGGAGGTAGTCTTATTACAACACCAGAGACAGCAGATCCTAATGAGTCAGTGTATCCAAACGAACTTGGTTTCGATCATATGCAATCGTATTTCATTGGGGTTGAGGGGAATCCTGCACCTAATATGAGAGCTAATGTTAATTTTAATATACTTGGCAATGTAGCAGAAAATCCTATAGATGAAATTTTTTATGAAAACACTGGACGTGCATTTTCGGTAAATACAGACGATGGAAATGTGGCTATTACTGATCCAAATCGAGTAAAAATATATAACGCTGAATTTGAATGGAATGCTAAAGAATTTGATTTGCGAGGTTTTTATAGAACGGGTCATTTTCATTGGGGTTATGAAGGCGATTTCTTTGGTCTATATCCAGAGGCTAATTACGGACCTAATTTAGATATTTATAATGGCGAAATCTCAGGGATTGAGATAGACGGTAAAGGAGCCTTAGACGGTTTAAAGGCCGCTTTTGGCCCTCAATTATGGTGGGGAGCAAACCCTGCGGTATTATTGAAATACAGTACACAAATAAACCATTGGGATATTACGGGTGTCTATCATGAAGATATTGACGACGTAGGTGAAGCTGTAACTTCAATAGCTATTCCACTTCCAAAAACTCGTCGTGTTACACTTCATGCTGAAAAAGAATTTGGAAAATTTGGTTTTGAAATTGGAGGTATATGGGGTGGACAGCCTTTAAACGGACGCGAATTTCAAATAGCAGAAGATAATCCAAATTATAACGAAGGTGGTTCTAATCCAAAATACATCATTTATAACGATAAGATTAATTCAGACGATAACTGGGGTGCAAAAGCTAAAATAACCTATTCAGGTGGTGCTTTTAACTGGTATGGTCAAGCGTCATATATGGGCTTAGTGGCTAATGGTGGTGCAGACCAAACAAAAACATTTACAGGTTGGAGACTTAAAGATACTGGTAGTGGAAACCAAACTAATATTTTATCAGGTTTCACCTTTCAAGTTGGTGACTTTCAAATTGCTCCAAATTTCTTATGGCAAAAACCAATTGTTGAAGCCATGCCTAATGATGTTCAGTCTCCTGGAAGACTTAGAAACATTCAAGATGATCCATTTGCGGTAAGAGCTAATAGAGAAACTACAGCAGGAGAACTTTTAATTTCATTTGATCCTACACCAGGAACATGGATGTATGAATGGGATAACGATAGAGCTGAAGATGCGAAGTTTGCATTTAACCTTGGTTTTGTGTTTCGTCATCAACCAACAGCTCAAGATGCTGCGATTGGCTTTTTAGCAAACCGTTCAGCGTTTGCATTCCCTAATGCTACCCCTGCACAAGATTTATGGGAAGTAAATTCGCGTATCGTTTCGAAAGTAGATACAGACTTAGGGTTAATAGCCAATTTATACTTTGGTAATGCACAGTCAAACGGTAGTGACGAACGATTAATTGAGCGTATTGGAGGTGATATTAGATTGATATATAATAAAGTGAAATTAACCCATTCTTTTAAAATTAATGACTGGGGACCTTTTGATTATCATCGAGATTTCAACCTCACGTACCCGGTGCAGCTTATGTTAGATTTATCTACAACATTAGGAAAGCCAGATTGGTTTATCCTTCCAAATACTCAAATTGGAATACGCGGAACATGGCGTGGCCTAAATGAATATTCTCCACGTTACTCGCCTAACGTAGTGCCTCCTAATACGTTTCCAGCAGTACCAGCCATAAGTTCTGTTGGTTTTGGTGATGGTAATGAATGGGAGATTAGAACATACATACACATCAATATTGGAAAATAAAAAATAGAGAAACATGAAAGACATAAAATTTATTTATTCAAAAACAATACTGCTCTCAGGGTTACTTTTTTTAGTAACTATGGGATGCGAAAGAGAAATTTCAAATGAGGTAGAGTTCGCCACTAACAATAGTTCTGGAGAAATTTTTACCGATTCACCAATCGGTCTGGGTAGTGATTTTTACTTTCCATTTGGAGGCTCCAAAGCAACAGCTTGGACGGTAGATGAAAGCGAAGGTTACGAAAGCGAAGCTTCTATGCGTTTTGATGTACCGAATGCAAACGATCCTGAAGGCAGTTATGCTGGGGCTATTTTTAGAGTAGATGGCGCAGGACGTAACCTTACCGAATACGATGCCTTAACTTTTTGGGCTAAGGCGTCGCAAGGTGTTTCTATTGGTTCCATCGGATTTGGGATTGATTTTGAAGGAGATAAATATCAGGTAACCAAATCAGAATTAAGTTTAAGTACCAATTGGGTTAAATACACAATACCAATACCAGATGCGTCTAAACTCATTGAAGAAAGAGGTATGTTTTGGTATTCTGCCGGAACACAGAATACGGGTGGAAATGGCTATACGTTTTGGATTGATGATCTCCAGTTTGAAAAACTAGGCACTATTGGACAACCTCTACCAAAATTATATGATGGAAAGAATGCAGAAATGCAAACCTTTGTAGGGACAGATGGCCTATTAGATTTACCAACCGTAACATTTAATTTGGGCTCAGGTCAAAATACAACGCTTTTAGTAGCACATAGTTATTTTGACTACATGTCTTCTGAACCAAGTGTTGTAAATGTTTCTAAAGAAGCAGGACTTGCTGAGTCTCTTACTTCTGGTCAAGTTGTTATTACGGCTTCATCTGCAGGAGTTCAAGCTGAGGGAGCATTAACTGTAAGCGTAATAGGTGATTTTAATTTTGCTCCAACTCCAACAAGAAACCCCAATAATGTCATTTCAATATTTAGTGATGTATACAACAACGTACCGGTTGACTTTTTTAATGGGTATTGGCAGCCATATCAAACAACAGAATCTGCTGATTTTGAAATAAACGGAGATAATGTTTTAAACTATACTAATTTTAATTTTGTTGGTCATCAATTTGCGAACCCAACTGTAGATGCAACAGAAAAGTCTAATATGCATATTAACATGTTTATTCCTGGCGAAGTACCAGGAGACATGGACTTTTTAATTTCGATTATAGATTTCGGAGCTGATGGAGCTGATGGCGGTGGTGATGATACAAGGGAACAAGTATTTTTTAATAAATCTATTTGGGTTGCAAATACATGGATTACATTAGAGTTTCCCATTACTTTGACCAATAAGAATGCTATAGGACTCATTATTTATGAGAATATTAATTTTTCATCATTAACAAATTTTTATTTGGATAATATTTATTTCTACAGTGAGTAATGCTGTATTTAGATATTAAAATTTAATACTATGAATTCAAAAAATATAATAAGAATGAAAACAAAAATCTTTAAGCAGAATCTAATATCTAGAAAAGGAAACTTAGTATTGGGTTTTTTGAGTCTTGTATTATTAGTTTCATTTACGCTGTTTATTGGCTGTTCAACGGATGAAAATCAAACGGTTGCTAGATTTACAGAATTAGTGATGGCTGATGAGTTTGATGTAGATGGTGCTCCGAACAGCGACATTTGGAGCTATGATATTGGTACAGGAGTTAATGGATGGGGCAATGAAGAATTACAGCACTACACAGACCGCCCAGAAAATGTAACGGTTCAAAATGGTATGTTATTAATTACTGTTAGAGAAGAAGCGTTTGAAGGCTCCAAATATACTTCGGCACGACTTTTAACTAAAGGGAAATTTGAACAAAAATATGGTCGTTTTGAAGCCCGTATGAGACTTCCTAGTGGTAAAGGTTTATGGCCGGCATTTTGGATGTTAGGCAATAATATAGAAGAAGAACTTGATGATGACCTTGATACATATAAATGGCCATTTTGTGGTGAGATTGACATCATGGAAAATGCAGGATCACAACCAACTGTAGTAAGTGGAGCTGTTCATGGACCTGGGTATTCTGGAGGTATGCCTATATCAAAAAAATATGATTTACAAAACAAACGTGTGGACACCGGATTTCATGTTTATGGTATCGAATGGGGTCCAGAGTATGTAAATTTTTATGTAGATGATGTATTATACAACCAAATAATTCCTAACGACTTAACGGATAATCCTTTTCCAGAATACTATGAGGATATTTTGACAGAAGCGGAGTATAACTTATATAAAGAAAAGTGGAACCAATGGGTGTATGACCAGCCATTCTATATGTTATTAAATGTTGCCGTGGGAGGTTTATTTGATGGATCTCCTAATGAAAACACTATTTTTCCTCAAACCATGCTCGTAGATTACGTAAGAGTATACAAGAGCAGTATCAACTAATCAAACAAAAAGACAATGAAAAAATTAATGAGAACATTTAAACAATTATCCATTTTATTCTTGGCTATAACCTTTTTTGGTTGCGAAGATGATGACGCCGTTTTACCAAAGGTTAATGCTGATTTTACCTATGAGATTAATACAGATACAGGAACAGTAACGTTTATTAATACTTCAGAACAGGCGACAACTTATAGTTGGGATTTGGGGGACGACACGAGTTCAACACTTATTAACCCAGTTAATGTTTATGTAAATGGTACATATACTATCGTTTTAACGGCATCAAATGTAGCAGGATCTTCTGATACTGTTGAGTATACTATTACAATAAATATTCCGCTTGCCGTAACATTACCTATTACTTTTGATGATGATAATGTGAAATATGAAGCCGTAGCTTTTGAAGGCGCAGCCTTTGATATTGTTGATAACCCCGCTCCCGGAGGATCAAATGATAAAGCTTCTAAAGTTGGCTCTATAACAAATAGTGGCGCAACTTATGAAGGTCTGTTTTTTGAATTAGGAACGGATGTTGATTTGGATGCAAATAAAACTATTACAATGAATTTCTGGGCAGATGCTGCAGTAGATGTTTTAATGAAACTTGAAGAAGGCTCTACATCTACACCAGATGTTATTGTTAGTCATTCTGGTAGTGGATGGGAAGAACTTTCGTTTATTTTCACTGCTACAAGTAAATACTCAAAATTAGTAATATTTGTAGATGGGCCTGGCACAACAGATGGTACGTTCTATATGGACGATATTATACAAGTTAAATCGGCACCAGTAATTACTTTAAATGGAACCGATCCTTTGAGCATCTTAATTGGAAGTACATTTACAGATCCAGGAGCAACGGCTATAGATGCTTATGGTGTAGATATTACTAGTGATATTGTAATAGCAGGAGATACTGTAGATACAAATACTGCAGGTACGTATATCATTACTTATAACGTTAGTGATGATACTGGTAAGGCAGCGTCTGAAGTTACAAGAACGGTTATTGTTGCTGCAGATATTGTAGCACCAGTAATCACGTTAACTGGTAGTGACACAATCAATGTTACCCTTGGAGATGCATTTACCGATCCAGGAGCAACGGCTACGGATAATGTAGATGGAGATATTACTACTAGCATTGTAGTTTCAGGAGATACTGTAGATGTAAATACTGCAGGTACATATACCATAACCTACAACGTAAGTGATGCTGCCGGTAATCCTGCGACTGAAGTTACAAGAACAGTTACAGTTGCTGCACCTAGTGCATGTACCGGAGAAACTACTGAATCATATAGTGCTGCAGACTTAAATATGACTTTTCTAACAGATCCAAGTGCATTTGTTATTTCTGATGGTGCTGGTTTTGAATGGATTGACAATCCTGATTCTGATAATGCTGTAAACACGTCTTGTAAAGTTGGGCAAATAACAAAAAGTGGGCAGTTTCCTTATGACAATAATCAGTTTGATTTAGATGGGAAATTAGATTTTAACAATAATTCAGGTTTAAAAATAAAAGTGTGGTCTGGTTTAGCGGATACACAAGTTAGAATTAAACTAGAAGAGATAGGAAATCCAGGTAATAAAGTTGAACAAGAGTTAACAACATCAGTAATCAGTGGATGGGAAGAATTAATATTTCCATTTTCTAGCGCAGATAGTGATAAGTTTAATAAGATTGTAATCTTCTTTGATTTAGATGAAAATAACACGGATACTTATTATTTCGATGATTTGGCACTTTACGGCGACGGAGGTGGTACAGGCGGCGGTGGCGGCACACCAGGTACAGCCGAAGGCGATATAGCTGAAAATGGAGGTTTTGAAGATGGAAACTTTGATGGCTGGGCAGTGTATAATAATAGTGGTACTATTGAAGTTGTTACTACTGATCCTAGCAGCGGAACTTATTGCGCTTATCTTTATGCAAGTCCAGAAACCGGATTAAACCCAACACTTAAACAAGAAAGAAAGGCAGCAGGCACGCTTGCTGTAGGGGATCAAGTACAAATAAAGTTTGATTATAAGGGAGCATTAACTGGAGAAAGTGGTACTTATTCAATACAATCATTTGTTGAGGCTGGAGCTGGAGTTAATCAGGTAGAAAATATTACAGTTAATCCAACAGAAACATGGCAAACTCATACTCAAACTTATACTGTAGCTGCTGGTGACGTTAGTGGTGGTATCACACTAGAGTTTGTTGCAATTTGTGGTGGTGTACCTGGTTGTTCTTCAACGTTGTATTTAGATAATATTTCTGTAATAATAAACCCTTAATCTTTACTCTATTTTTATAGAGGTAATTAATAATGATAAAAAAGGCTAGATAAAAATTATTTTTAGCTAGCCTTTCATTTCAAAAGTGTAAATGACAGTTATAAAACTTTAATAACCTATAGGAAGATAAAGCAATCAAACAATTTATAAAGAAGAAGATATGACTTCGGAACCAATAGATAAAGTGGTTGGAAAACTAGCTCCTTAACAAGGTAATAATTTAAATATAATCTTGAGTGAGTAATGACTTGCTCAAGCTTTTTAATAAGATAAATTAAATGCTGTATATAGCAAAAAATGTTCGCATGATGTTATTTTCTAGCGAACCTTTTTTATTTAAATGAAGGACTATTGGGATAATAAGTAGGAGTTTTGTAGAGGTTTAATTCGTCAATTCCTATGGTTGATTATTTAGATTCGCGTTAAATAATAAAATAATATGAAAACAACAAAAAAATCTTTTTTTTTGAAAAAACTAAGTATATTGTTAAGTGTTTGGTTTTTATTTTCTTCTTGCGAGTCAAATACAAAAGACACTTCTACATTAGTAGAAGTTGAGGATAACGTTTCATTAAATATAGAAACGATTAAAAGTCAAGTTTACACAACCGCGCACAGTACAAACTTAAAATTAACAGTAACCGATTCATTAAAGTTTGAGGGATTCAAACAACCTTTGGAAACCGATGCTTCGATTATTGTTGATGTTACAAAAGAGTTTCAAACTTTTTTAGGTATTGGAGCCGCTTTAACAGATGCGTCAGCAGAAACATTTTATAAACTTACTGAAGCCAATCAAGCTAAATTTTTAGAGGCTTATTATAGTCAAGAGAAAGGTATTGGTTACTCATTAGGTCGTACTATTATTCATAGTTGCGATTTTTCCACATCAAGCTATACGTATATAGAAGAAGGCGATTCAGAATTGAAAACCTTTAACATCGATCACGATAAAAAATATAGGCTTCCATTTACAAAAAAAGCTATTGAAGCTGCAGGAGGAAAATTAACCATGTACGCAAGTCCTTGGAGCCCTCCAGCATTCATGAAGTCGAATAATGATATGCTAAAAGGCGGTAAATTACTTCCTGAGTTTTACCAACCTTGGGCAAATTATTACGCTAAATTTATTAAAGCGTACGAAGCAGAAGGTATTCCTATTTGGGGATTAACCATTCAAAATGAACCTATGGCGGTTCAGCGTTGGGAATCTTGTATTTATACGGCAGAAGAAGAGCGCGATTTCTTAAAAAATTACTTAGGGCCTACTTTAGAAAAAGAAGGCTTAGGAGACAAAAATATTATTGTTTGGGATCATAATCGTGATTTATTATTTCAAAGAGCAAGCACTATTTTAAATGATCTAGAAGCCGCAAAGTATGTATGGGGAACTGGATTTCATTGGTATGAAGATTGGAAAGACGGTATTCCTATGTTTGATGCGGTGAAACGAGTTAAGGAAACCTATCCTGATAAAAATTTAATTTTTACAGAAGGTTGTAATGAGAAGTATGACCTAAAAAGAATTGAAACCGAAGACCCAAAATTAGCAGAGCGTTATGGTAAATCGATGATTAACGATTTTAATAATGGTACGGTTGCCTGGACCGATTGGAATATACTTTTAGACCAAACAGGTGGTCCAAACCATGTTGGTAATTTGTGTTTTTCTCCTGTTCATGGCGATACGAACACAGGCGAATTAACATTCACCAATTCATATTACTATATTGGTCATTTTTCAAAGTTTATACGTCCTGGAGCAAAACGTATTGTAAGTGTATCTAGCGTTAATTCTTTATTAACTACAGGGTTTAAAAATGAAGACGGAAGCATTGTTTTAGTGGTTATGAACGATAGTGATAAAAAAATCGATTATAGTCTTACAACACAATCAAAAACGGCCATGTTAAAAATAGTGCCACATTCAATTCAAACGATAGTATTAACCAACTAAAGAAAGAGAAATGTCTAAAAAATTAATACTTATTGCGTTTGTAGTGTCCTTAGGGGGTTTCCTCTTTGGTTTTGATGCTGGTATTATTTCGGGTGTTATGTCTTATGCTGGTCCTGAATTTAATTTAAACGATATTCAATCAGGTTGGGTAGTTAGTTCACCATCATTTGCAGCTATGATTGCGATGATTTTCTCTGGACGATTAAGTGATATTGTGGGTCGAAAAAAAATACTCGTAGTAGTCGCTTTTTTATATGCAATTTCGGCATTATTATCAGCTTACGCCACCTCTTACGAAATGCTATATATAGCGCGAATGATTGGCGGATTAGCGTTTGGAGCTGCATTGGTTTTAGCGCCAACGTATATTGCAGAAATTTCTACAGCCGAAAACAGAGGTAAACTAGTTTCAATTCAACAATTAAACATTGTACTTGGCTTTTTTGCAGCATTTTTAAGCAACTATTATTTCAATAAATACAATACATCTGGAGATTCTTTTTTTACAGATGAAAATGTATGGCGATGGATGCTTGGGGTAGAATTAATTCCTGCCGTTTTATATTTTATTTTCCTGTTTTTTATTCCGAAAAGTCCACGTTGGCTGTTTACAAAAAACAGAAATGAAGAAGCTAAAAAAGTTTTGGTAAGCGTCTATGGCGAAGTTAAAGCAACAGAAGAAGTTAATACTATTTTAAGTAGCTTAGAAGGTACGGTTTTAAAAGCCGTAGAAAAAGTAAAGCTAAAAGACCTATTTAAACCGGCATTAAGGTTTGTTTTAATAGTTGGCTTGGTGGTTGGAGTTTTACAACAAATAACAGGAATAAATGCTGTTTATTTTTATGCAACTTCCATTTTTAAACAAACAGGAATAGGAACAGATGCGGCTTTTGCCTCAGGTGTTTTGCTAAGTTCCATTACAGTCGTTTTCACATTTGTAGCCATGTATTTAATAGATCGCATGGGAAGACGACCATTACTGTTAGTCGGTACAGCTGGTATTGCAATAAGCCTTTTACTATGTGCTTATGGCTTTAAACAAGCTACGTATCAATTAACTTCAGAATCTATTACAGAATTAAAATTTGAAGGTGCCAACAAGCTCTCAATTTACGTCGATAAAGTTTATAATAATGACGTGGATTTTAAAAACGATATGAAATCGGCTCTAGGAAATCAAGTATATTCTAAAAATGATGGGGCTATTTTAGAAACAGCAACTAATATAAATGCAACCTTAGTGTTAATAGGTGTTTTGGGCTTTATTGCTTGTTTTGCCTTTTCACTGGGACCTGTAATGTGGGTCTTATTATCTGAATTATTTCCAAATAAATATCGTGGATTTGCTATTGGTGTTATAGCCTTTGTAAACTCCTTTATAAGTTGGATTGTGCAATTATTATTCCCTTGGGAGTTATCAAATTTAGGTAATGCACTAACCTTTTTCATTTTTGGAGCCATAGCATGTATTGGATTTTTTGTGATGATAAAAATATTACCAGAAACCAAAGGAAAATCATTAGAACAAATAGAAAGAGAACTAGTTAGAGATTAGAAGATTTACCGATGAAAAATATTTTTACAATATGTTTTTGTTTTATAGCTCTCATGGGATGTAAAAATGGTAATTCAGAACAGAATACAGCAAAATTAGAATTAAATACATTAAAAAGTAAGGTGGCTAAAGTAACTATAAAGAATACCGAAGGTAAATACCAGTTATTAGTAAATAAAGAATCCTTTTATATTAAAGGGGCGGGATTAGAGTTTGGTAATATTCCTGCTTTAGCAAAACACAATGGTAATTCATTTAGAACTTGGCGAACTGATAACGGAGAACAAAGCGGAAAAGAAGTTTTAGATGAGGCTCATAAATATGGGTTAATGGTTACCATGGGCATTGAAGTTGCTAGAGAACGCCATGGGTTTGATTATAATAATGAGGCTGCTGTAAAGGAACAGAAAGAAAGAATAAGAAAAGAAGTATTAGAATTTAAAGACCACCCGTCTTTGTTAATTTGGGCTATAGGCAATGAACTGAATTTAAGATCAACCAACCCTAAAGTATGGGATGCTGTTAACGACATTTCTAAAATGATTCACGACATTGATCCTAACCACCCAACCACAACCACCCTTGCGGGTATGTCACAGCAAGACATTAAATACATTAAAGGACGTTGTAAAAATATTGACATACTATCTATTCAATTATACGGATCCATTGTGAAATTACCAAAATTGTTAAAAGATTTTGGTTGGACAGGACCTTATATGGTAACAGAGTGGGGCGCTACTGGTCATTGGGAAGTGCCAAAAACATCTTGGGATATTCCTATTGAGGAAAATAGCTCTGTTAAAGCCGCTAACTATTTAAAAAGGCATCAAATTGCTATTGAATCGGATACCACACAATGCCTTGGATCTTATGTGTTTTTATGGGGACAAAAACAAGAACGAACACCAACATGGTATGGTGTTTTTTTAGAAGATGGTAAGGAAACAGAATCTGTGGATGTTATGCATTATATTTGGAGCAAAAAATGGCCGGAAAACAGAACCCCTCAAATAAAATCGTTCACTTTAAATAATAAAACAGCTTATCAAAGTGTCATTCTCAAACCTAATAAGGACGCAAAGGCAACTATTGATATAGTAGATTTTGAAAATAACACGATTAATTATTCTTGGGAGGTATTGCGAGAAAGTACAGATTTAAAAGATGGTGGAGATAAAGAAAATCGCCCGGAAAGCATAGATGTTCAATTAACAAGAAATCAAAACGGAGAAATAAATTTTAAATCGCCTGAAAAAGGAATGTATCGTTTGTTTGTTTATGCGGATGATGGGTATAACCATGCTGCAACTGCAAACATTCCATTTAAAGTTGAATAAAAAATAACGAACCAACCTCAAATAACAAGGATGAGGTTTTACGATAAACCAAAAACATAAAAAGTAAAAATTAATGAGTAACAATACAATATACATAGGAAGCAAACAAGCATCTTTTGAAACTAAGGAGATTAAAGGGAAGCCTATAGAATTCGAAAACGAAGATTACTACAAAATATCTAATAGCGATGCCATGAGACCTTTTTTCATGAGTATTGTGAGCGATTCTAATCATTGGATGTTTATTTCAAGTAATGGTGGATTATCTGCAGGAAGAAAAGATAGTGAATCTTCACTTTTCCCTTATTACACAGACGATAAGATTACAGAATCTGCTGATATTACAGGTAGTAAAACGATTGTTCAAGTTCATTCTGAAGGAAAAACCTATTTATGGGAACCTCTTTCTGAAAGGTATTCAGGGATCTATAAAACCCAAAGAAATTTGTACAAGAACAGCCTAGGAAACAAAGTTGTTTTTGAAGAAATCAATGAAGATTTAGGGTTGACGTTTAGATACGCATGGAATTCAAGCGACCAGTTTGGATTTGTAAAAAAATCTAGCTTAGTAAACAATACCAAAGAAGATATACACGTAACTATATTAGATGGTATTCAAAACATTCTTCCTTATGGTGTGTCTGAAGATTTACAAAATAAGCGAAGCAACTTAGTAGACGCCTATAAAAAATGTGAATTAGATACTAACACGGGTATTGGTACGTATGCATTGAGTTCTATGATTGTAGATAAAGCAGAGCCTAGTGAAGCATTAAAAGCTACTGCTGCGTGGTCTGTAGGAATAGATAATGCAAAATATTTAGTATCATCTTCTCAATTAGATAATTTTAGAAGAGGTCAAGAGATCACTCAAGAAGTAGATGTAAAAGCAGAAAAAGGCGCTTATTTTATTTGTGCAGATTTAACATTAAAATCAGAGTCTGAAAAAAGTTGGATGATTGTTGTAGATCTAAACCAAACAATGGTTACCATCAATGAGATTTCTGAATTGATTAAAAGCGAGTCAGACCTTAATGCATTAATTCAAAAAGACATAGAATTAGGATCTAAAAATTTATTAGAGTTAAATGCGGCTTCTGATGGGTTACAATTAACGGCTGATAAATTAAAAAACACGAGACATTTTTCTAATACTCTATTTAATATCATGCGTGGGGGTATTTTTGACGATGGATATCAAATTGAGAAATGGGATTTTGTAAAATATCTTGAAATTGCCAATAAAAAAGTATTCAAGAAAAAGGAGGATCTTCTAAAAAATCTTCCAGAGCAATTTACACAGAGTGACTTAAAAAAATTAGCCGATCAGGATGAGGATAAAAACTTCAAAAGATTAGCTATTGAATATATGCCGCTCAAATTTAGTAGAAGGCATGGAGATCCAAGCAGACCTTGGAATAAGTTTTCTATTAATACAACAAGTGAATCTGACGGTTCGAAAATATTGGATTACGAAGGAAACTGGAGAGATATTTTCCAAAACTGGGAAGCTTTAGCACATTCGTACCCAGAGTTTATTGAAAGTATGATTCATAAATTCTTAAATGCTACAACTTTTGATGGTTATAACCCATACCGAGTTACAAAAGACGGTTTTGATTGGGAAACAATCGAACCAGACGATCCATGGTCTTATATTGGCTATTGGGGGGATCATCAAATTATATATTTATTAAAGTTTTTAGAGTTTATTGAAAACCATTATCCTAATAAATTAGCAACTTATTTTAAACAAGATATTTTTGTATATGCCAACGTGCCTTACAGAATAAAAAGTTATTCAGATATCTTGAAAAACCCTAAGGATACTATTGATTTTGATGTTGAGTCTAACGAAAAAATCGCTCAAAAAAGACTAGAACTAGGCGTTGATGGAGCCTTACTTAGAGATGAAAACTTTTTTATCTATAAAGTAAATCTTGTTGAAAAATTATTAGCAACCATTTTAGCAAAAGTATCCAACTTTATTCCAGAAGGCGGTATTTGGATGAATACACAAAGACCCGAATGGAACGATGCTAACAATGCATTGGTTGGAAACGGAGTTTCTATGGTAACCCTATACTATCTTAGACGCTTCTTAAATTTCTTTGAAGGTGTAGTAAAAAACATGTCTGATCAAGACAATGAAGTTTCTAAAGAACTAGCTGAATTCTTTAACAAAGTAGTAGACACTTTTAATGAAAACACACACATCCTTTCAGGTAAAGTATCAGATAAAGACAGAAAAAAAGTATTAGACGGACTTGGAAATGCAGGTAGCGATTATAGAACAACCATTTATGAACATGGTTTTACAAGTGATAAAAGCACTATTTCTAAAAATGAGTTATTACAATTTTTAGAAATCTCTAAAAAATACTTGGATCACACCATAGACGCTAACAAGAGGGAAGACAACTTATTTCATGCTTATAATTTAATGACCGTAGAGAATGATTCAGAAGTCTCTCTATCATATTTGCCTGAAATGTTAGAAGGTCAAGTGGCCGTATTAAGTTCTGGATATATTTCTGGAGAAGCGTCATTAGAGTTGTTGGATGCTTTAAGAAGTAGTGCTTTATTTAGACCAGATCAATACAGTTACGTTCTATATCCAAATAAAGAATTACCAAGATTTGATGTGAAAAATAATATTTCTTCTGATCAAGTTAAAGCATCTGCTTTGTTGCAACAACTTGTAGATCATGGAAATACACAGATTATTACAAAAGACAGTCAAGGCCATTATCATTTCAATGGAACATTTAATAATGCGGAAAGCCTAAAAGAGGCTCTGTCTAAGCTACCTGAACACGTATATGGAAGCCTTGTTGAAAAAGACACAGCATTGATTTTAGAAACATTTGAAGATATTTTTGATCATAAAGCCTTTACGGGTCGCTCAGGAACATTCTTTGGTTATGAAGGACTAGGTTCTATTTACTGGCACATGGTTTCAAAATTATTACTAAGTGTTCAGGAAACGTGTTTGCTTGCTATAGAAAACAATGAAAGTGATGTAGTTGTTGGGAAATTATTAGAACATTATTACGAAATTAATGAAGGTATTGGAGTGCATAAATCACCAGATTTATATGGGGCTGTTCCAACAGATCCATATTCGCATACACCAGCAACTAAAGGGGCACAGCAACCAGGTATGACAGGACAGGTGAAAGAAGATATTTTAAGCCGATTTGGAGAATTAGGAGTCTACGTCTCAGATGGAAAACTTTTATTTAATGCACGCTTATTGAGGTTAGAAGAATTTTTAGAAAGCCCGAAAACATTTAAATATATAGACGTTAACAAGGAAGCAAAAAATGTTGAATTAGAAAAAGATTCGCTTTGCTTTACGTATTGTCAAATACCAATTATTTATAAACTATCTAATAAGGAAAATTTGAAAGTGGTTCTTAATCAAGGTGCCGCAATAGAGTTTGACACTTTAGAATTGGATTCACAAACAAGTAAAAAAGTATTTGAGCGAACGGGAGAGATTAGTCAAATAATTGTTTCAGTCGTTAAATAGAGCACCCAGATGAAAAACAGACATACACACATGATATTAAAACTTGCTTTAGTAGGTTTGTGTGTATGGTTTTAATTCTTGTAAAAACATACCATCAAATGAAATTGGAGATGGTCTTACTTATTAAATTCAAGTAAAAATGAGCTTAAAAATAGCGCTATTACTAACCATTTTAATTGCAGCCATTGGATGTGCAACTAAGTTGAAAAAAGAAGAAAACCACGTGACTAAAGAAAAACATATAACAGCAGCAGATATTTTAGGAAACCCAGAATATTTAGCCATTTCTTATGGAGGGTATAGGCAGACGTCGAGAGACGTGCAACCTACAATTCCAGAATTAAAAGAGGACATGAAGATTCTTTCTGCTATGGGCGTAAAAATATTGCGTACATATAATGTACAGCTACAGCATGCTCCCAATTTATTGAAAGCTATAAGTGAATTAAAAAAAGAGGACCCAAGCTTTAAAATGTATGTAATGCTTGGAGCTTGGATTGATTGTCAAAATGCTTGGACGGGCATGGAGCCTAATCATGATATTGAAAGTGAGCAGAACGCTGGTGAGATTGATCGTGCGGTCGCTTTGGCCAATAAGTATCCAGATATTGTAAAAATCATTGCTGTGGGTAATGAGGCTATGGTGCGTTGGGCGACAAGTTATTTTGTTCAGCCAAATGTAATTTTAAAATGGGTTAATCATTTACAAGAATTAAAAAAGTCAGATAAACTTCCTAAGGATTTATGGGTTACAAGTTCAGATGATTTTTCATCTTGGGGAGGTGGAGATTCTAGCTATCATACACCAGACTTAGAAAACCTTATAAAAGCGGTAGATTATATTTCTATGCACACCTACCCTATGCATAACTCACATTATAACCCATGGTTTTGGATAGTTCCAGAAAATGAATACGAGTTGTCTGACTCAGAAAAAATTGAATCGGCAATGCTAAGAGCCAAAGAATTTGCAGTAAAGCAACATGATTCTATATCTAATTATGTAAAAAGCTTAGGTGTTAATAAACCTATTCATATTGGAGAAACAGGTTGGGCAACAGTTTCTAATGGGCATTACGGAGTAAACGGTTCACAAGCTGCAGACGAATATAAAGCAGGCCGTTATTATCAACTGCTAAGAGAATGGACAAAAAAAGAAAAAATTTCGTGTTTTTACTTTGAAGCTTTTGATGAACAATGGAAAGATGCTCAGAATGCTAATGGTTCAGAAAATCATTTCGGACTCATAAGCCTAAAAGGAGAAGCAAAATATGCGCTTTGGGATTTAGTTGATAAAGGCGTGTTTAATGGTTTAACTAGAGACGGACAAGAGATTAAAAAAACATATAATGGTGATAAAGACGCTCTTATTAAAGAAGTATTAGTGCCACCAACAGAATATGGTATGGTGCATAACTAAAAGATTTAAATACTGAAAAATGGTATGATAAAAGCGTTTGATTTATAAAACAGGAAATTGATGAAATATATATTTTTATTTAGTTTAGCATTGGTTGTTTTTTCTTGCAATAAGAAAACTAACATGGATGTAGTTTCTGTTTCTGGACGCCAAATTTTAGTAAATAAAAACCCTTATTTAATCAAAGGTATTTGCTACCACCCTGTACCAAAGGGAAGTAAAGATTTAAGTTTTGACAGTTTAGATCAAGACCTAACTTTAATGGTAGAAGCAGGCATCAATACCATGAGAGTTTATGCTCCTATAGATAATAAGAATGTTCTTGATAAAATACATGAGGCTGGGCTTAAAGTTGTTATCGGGTTTGGGTATAATCAAGGGGGACATTTTGATATCCTATCAGGAACATTTGTCGATTACATAAATACATTTAAAAACCATCCAGCCATATTAATGTGGGAATTAGGAAATGAATATAACTACCACCCAGAATGGTTTGAAGGCGATATTAAAAATTGGTATAAGGCTTTAAAAGAGGCTGCAGATTTAGCACATGAAAACGATACTAACCACCCTGTAACCACTGCCCATGGCGATTTGCCAGATGCCTTAGCGCTTTCTATATGTACCAACATAGATGTATGGGGAATGAACTCATATCGATGGGATAACCCTGAAGCTATTTTTTCAGAATGGGAAGCTGTAAGTCATAAACCTATGTATTTATCCGAAGCTGGTGGCGATAGTTATATGACTATTTCAAGAGATGGATATGAAGTAGGCAGCAATGAAAAAGCACAAGCCGATGCCAATGAAAACATTTTAAATGCGATATTCAAAAATCAAGATATATGCTCAGGCGTTACCATGTTTTCGTTTACCGATGGCTGGTGGAAAGCAGGAAACCCTGACAAACAAGACCCGGGTGGTTGGGCGCCAAATAGCAGCGGTGTACCTTATGACGGCGCTCCCAATGAAGAGTATTGGGGTATGGTGGATATCGATAGAAACAAGAAAGAAACTTTTGAGATTATAAGCACCAAGTATTTAAAGTTAAAAGACTAAATATGAAGACACGTAATTATATTTTAGGCATTATCGCTATGGCATTTTTAACAAATTGTAATACAGAAAGTAATAAGCTAAATATTGAGGTTTTTGAAACTTCGGCTAGTGGAAATAAGCTTTCAAAAGTTACAGAATTTCAAAGTTCAGATGTTAAAACAACAATTGAGCTTGTACCAAAGGAAACGTTTCAGACCATTACTGGTTTTGGTGGCGCTTTTACTGAATCTTCAGCATATTTATTAAACAAACTGAGCAAAGAAAATAGAGATACTATTTTAAAAGCCTATTTTTCTAAAGAAGGCGCTAGATATTCACTCACAAGAACACACATGAATTCGTGTGATTTTTCGCTTTCCAATTATTCGTACGCTCCAGTTGAAGATGACACAAGTTTAGAGCACTTTTCTGTTCAAGAAGATAAAGATGATTTAATTCCGATGATTAAAGATGCTATGGCGGTATCTGAAGACGGATTTAAAATATTTGCATCACCTTGGACCGCTTCGCCATGGATGAAAGACAATAACAATTGGGTTGGCGGAAAGTTGCTACCTAAATATTATGACACTTGGGCTTTATTCTTTTCAAAGTACCTTGATGCTTATAAAGAAGAAGGGATTGACATTTGGGGTTTTACGGTTGAAAATGAACCCATGGGTAATGGAAATAATTGGGAAAGTATGCATTATTCTCCTGATGAAATGACAGATTTTGTACAAAACTATTTAGGTCCAAAACTTGAGGCGGACGGCAAAGGAGATGTCAAGATTTTAGGGTTCGATCAAAACCGAGCACATTTAAAAGATTGGGTCGACTCTATGTATAAAAATGAAGCAACTTCAAAGTATTTTGATGGAACGGCCATACATTGGTATGATAGTACTTTTGAAATTTATCCAAAAGAATTACAGAATGCCCATAACAAAGCACCTAATAAACTTTTAATTCAAACAGAAGCCTGTGTAGATTCTGAAGTTCCAAAATGGAAAGATGATGCTTGGTATTGGAGTAAAGAGGCTACAGATTGGGGCTGGGATTGGGCTCCAGCAGATCAAAAACATTTACACCCTAAGTATGTGCCAGTATATCGCTACGCTAGAGATATTATTGGATGCCTAAATAATTGGGTTGATGGATGGGTAGATTGGAATATGGTTTTAGATACACAAGGCGGTCCTAACTGGTTTAAAAATTGGTGTGTTGCCCCTATCATAGTAGACCCAGATAAAGACGAAGTTTACTTTACCCCTATTTATTATACTATGGCTCATTTCAGTAAATATATAAGACCTGAAGCAAAGGTAATTAAAGTTAATAATACAGATGACGACTTAATGGTTACAGCGGCTAAAAACCCAGACCAAACTATAGCTGTAGTCATTTTTAACCAAACGCAAGAGGCAAAAAGTATACATCTTGTTTTAAACGATAAGTCTGTAGATATTTCTATTAGCCCACAAGCCATACAAACAATAACAATACCAAGTATATAATAACTAACTAACTAAAACTTTAATAATATGAAACACACTGTAACGCCTTTAAAAGATATAGTGCCATTAGGTCAGAAAATGGCCTTCGGATCAGGACACTTAGTACTTAATTTATTACCAGGAGCTTTAGCAGTTTTTATGTTCTTTTTAGTAACTGCCTTTGGAATGGATCCGTGGTTAGCAGGTTTGTTAGGTGGTTTGCCTAGAATATTCGATGCTCTTACTGACCCTATAATGGGTTTTATTTCGGATAATACGAAGTCGAAATGGGGAAGACGCCGACCATATATTTTTGTTGGAGCTATTTTAAGTGGAATATTGTTTGCCCTTTTATTCCAACTGAGTGAAGACAATTCGGTTATGTTTAACTTTTGGTATTTCCTTCTAATGTCTTTATTGTTTCTCGTTGGAAACACTATGTATGCTACACCATTGGTAGGTTTAGGTTATGAAATGACTTCCGATTATAATGAGCGCACACGCTTAATGGCATTTGCAAACACGGTTGGACAAATTGCCTGGATGTTAGTGCCTTGGTTTTGGGTAATTATTGCAGATCCTACCGTCTTTCCTATAAGTGAAGAAGCATTAATATCTATCGGGGAAATGGGGCTTTCTGGAGACGAATTGATAAAAACAACAACAGAGAAATTACAAGGAACAGGAGTTCGTAAATTGTCATTAATAGTTGGTTTGGTTTGTGCTGTGCTTGGTGTTTTACCTGCATTATTTTGTAAAGGACTTGATGCTGGGAAAATGGAAAATAGAAAAGAAATAGGTATTAAAACATTATCATCTAATTTCAAAGAATTAGGACAAGGTATAAAGGAAGTCTTTAAAAACAAACCTTTTATGAAGTTATGTGGCGCTACATTTTTAGTGTTTAATGGATTTCAAATGGTGGCTTCGTTTAGTTTTTTCATAATTGTATTTTACATTTACAATGGTGATTATGGTCAAGCAGGTACTTGGCCAGCTTGGTTTGCTTCACTTACTGCAATAATAACTGCCTTTATGGTTATTCCTATCATTTCTGCAATTGCTAACAAATGGGGAAAGCGGAAAGCTTTTATTATCTCTACTGTGATTTCTATTATTGGTTACTGTCTTAAATGGTGGGGGTTTGATAATTCCTTAAACGCACAATTTAATCAGTCGGCTGCCGGTAAAGGGTTAAACAATTTTGTGGTTTCAATATTTGATGCAATCAATCCTTTTTTAGATAGCATTGGTATGTCATGGTTTAGTATGGACACCAGTCTAGGAGGTCCATGGCTCATGTTCTTACCTATTCCGTTTATGGCTTTTGGTTTAGGAGGCTTATTTACCTTGATGATGAGTATGACAGCTGATGTGTGTGATTTAGATGAGTTAGAAAATGGAATGCCACGTAAAGAAGGGACTTTCGGTGCCATATACTGGTGGTTTGTAAAGTTGGGGCAGGCAATAGCTTTAGTCCTTGGAGGAGCAATATTAAGTTTAGTTGGTTTCGACGAAGGTGCTGTGACTCAATCAGCAGAGGCTATGACAAGGTTACGAATAGCAGATATTGTTATACCAGCTGCCACTGCGGCTATTGCTGTTTGGATTATGTGGAAATATAATTTAAATGAAACTAGATCAAGAGAAATAAAAATAGAATTAGTAGCGCGCAGAGGCGAACTATAATTGAAAATAATAATGTAGATTAAAAAGATATGTCGTCATTTAGAAAGTATAAAATCAAGTCGTTAGCAGGATTAAATCTTGAAAATAAGACTACAAAAGGCTTAGAGAATTTATTTAAAAAAACATTAAAGAATGGGGTTCATGGGCTATGTTTCAGCCCGTATGAAGAAGGTCAAGAACCCGGTGACCAAATGACTGAAAAACAGATTAGAAGGCGAATGAAAATTATTAAGCCTTATACGAAGTGGATTCGTTCATTCTCGTGTACAGATGGTAATGAAGCTATTCCCCGAATTGCTAAAGAATATGGCATTAAAACATTAGTGGGTGCATGGTTAGGTGATGATGACGAAATTAATAAAAGGGAAATAGCGGGACTTATTAAGCTTGCAAAAGAAGGTTATGTGGATATAGCAGCTGTAGGTAATGAAGTGATGTATCGAGGTGATTTAACCGAAGATGAACTTTTAGATTTTATGCACGAAGTAAAAGAAGCTGTTCCAAGTGTACCAATGGGATATGTAGATGCCTATTATGAGTTTAGCCACAGACCAAAAATTACAGAGGCTTGCGATGTTATATTAGCAAATTGTTACCCGTATTGGGAAGGTTGTAGTTTAGAATATTCTGTGCTTTACATGAAGGATATGTATAATCAAGCAGTAAGTGCTGGAAATGGTAAAAAAGTTATAATAACAGAAACAGGTTGGCCTTCAGCAGGCGAAGGACTTGAAGGCGCACACCCATCACATGAAAATGCTATAAAGTATTTCATTAATTCACAAGTATGGTCTCAAGAAAGCAATACAGAGATGTTCTACTTCTCATCTTTTGATGAATCTTGGAAAGTAGGTGCCGAGGGCGTTGTTGGAGCTTTCTGGGGCTTATGGGACAAAAACGAGAAGCTAAAATTTTAGTTGGTTGTAACAGGCGACAATTCTTTATAGTTCTATGATTATAAAGACGAGTTGTAGGTCTTAACAGGGTCTGTATTATATGTGTGTTTATGGTTAGTGTGGTTGCAGTCATATAGGGAAATTGGGGTCTTATCGAATATATCCTTTCAAATTAGAATTCAAATAGTTTTTATTGTTTATTGCCGAAGGAACTTAACCAACATAAATGAAATATACAAAAGAGTTAGGCCTTGAGCCAGGTAAAGCAATTTGCTATTCTGGGTTTAGAGAAGGCCAACGGCCTGGTGACGTATTTCCAAGCTATGAAGAAATAAAGGAAGATCTTTTAATTTTACAAAATGAATGGAAATACCTCCGTTTATATGACTGTGATAAACACTCCGAAATTGCACTTCAAGTTATAGAAAAGGAAAATTTGAACTTTAAGGTGATGCTTGGAGCCTACATTGGGGCTGAAGCTAATAATTATGGTTGCCCTTGGGGCGGCTCATTTTCTGAGGACCAATTAGAAATAAATAAGGTTACAAACGTAAATCAAATTAAAAAACTGATTCGTTTGGCAAATCAATATCCTGATATTATTTTCTCTTTGTCTGCAGGTAACGAAGCATGTGTGGACTGGACAGATCATTATGTGCCTGTCGAAAGTGTTATTAATTATGTAAGGATGATTAAAAAAGGTGCCAAACAACCGGTAACTTTTTGTGAAAATTACTTGCCATGGCTTGATAAACTTAAAGATTTAGTGGATGAAGTCGATTTTATATCTATTCATACCTATCCAGTTTGGGAGTATAAAAATATTCACGAGGCTATGGAATATACCAAACAAAATTTTTACGCCGTAGCAAATAAATATCCCGATAAATTAGTAGTCATTACTGAAGCTGGCTGGACAACCTTTTCAAATGGAAAGGGAATATGTCCAAGTAACGTAAGCGAAGAGCATCAAGACATTTATTATAATGATTTAATAAATTGGTGCCAAGAAGATGATATTCTAACCTTTGTTTTTGAGGCTTTTGATGAGCCATGGAAAGGGTCTCCCGAAGCGCATGAGCCAGAGAAACATTGGGGATTATTTAAAGTAGATCGATCTCCAAAATTAGTGATGGCTAAGTATAAACCTGTTCTAATTTAATACATCTTATTTTAGCCCATAAAGTAAACAATACATATATTTTCAATATATTTAGTGCTTACTTTATGACGCTATGAAAAAGCATTTCTTATATTTTAAAATAAGTCTTTTATTAGGTTTTTTAATGATTGCTTGTAATGAACCTCAAAGGGATCTTTACCCAGAAACTCTTGTTGGTGGATTTCAATTACTCGATGCTAAAACAACAGGAATTGATTTTAATAATGCCATTAAAGAAACCGAAAGTTTTAATCACTTCTATTATGCTCAAATATATAATGGAGCAGGCGTCGCTATAGGTGATTTAAATAATGATGGCTTGCCAGAGGTTTTCTTTTGCGGAAACCAAGTCAGCGATCGACTTTACCTAAACAAAGGAAGTTTTGTATTTGAGGATATTACTAAAAAATCTAGAGCGGCAAGGAATTCGGGCTGGTCTTGGGGCGTTACTATGGCTGACGTAAATTCAGATGGTTATCTGGATATTTATATTAGTAGAAATGGCGAGTCTATGAACCCAGAAGACCGTAAAAATCAACTTTATATAAATAATCAAGATTTAACATTTACAGAATCAGCGATGGCTTATGGTCTAGCTGATGCTGGTTATTCTACTCAGGCCGTTTTTTTTGATATGGATAATGATGGTGATTTAGATATGTATCAAGTTAATCAACCCGCAGACCAAAAATTATTTATACGTTATAATATTACAGCAGAAAATTCTAAATTTTTTACACATAAATTATATAGAAACGATAACGGAAGGTATCGTGATGTCTCTCTTAAATCTGGACTTTCTCAAATTTTTGCTTATGGATTAAGTGTCAATGCCTCAGATTTTGATAATGATGGGTGGCTAGACTTATATGTTGCAAATGATTATGACGAACCCGACTTTATGTATCATAACAATAAGGACGGTACGTTTACAAATGTGATTAATAATAATTTGAAGCACATTTCTAGATTTAGTATGGGTTCAGATACTGGTGATATTAATAATGATGGGTTAACTGATATTATGACACTCGAAATGGCGGCTGATGACCACTTTCGATCAAAAACGAATATGGGTTCCATGTCGACAGAGGACTTCAATACAATAGTTAGTTTGGGGTATCATCATCAATATATGTCAAATACCCTTCAATTAAATACAGGTGTTGGTACTTTTTCTGATATTTCAAATGTTGCAGGTGTAGCTAAGACAGATTGGAGTTGGGGCGGTTTATTTGTAGATCTAGATAATGACGGGTTAAAAGACATAGTGATATCTAATGGCGTTAAAAAAGATGTCAGAAATAATGATTATTTATCAATTGTAAACAACTTAGATGAGAACATTTCTGTAAAAGAATTTTTCAATATTAGCAAAAACACACCGTCAGTGCCGCTATCTAATTATGTTTATAAAAACAAAGGTAAATTACAATTTGAAAAAGTCACAGAGCAATGGGGGTTTGATAAACCAAGTTTTTCAAGCGGAATGGCTTATGGTGATTTAGATAATGATGGCGATTTAGATTTAGTAATTAATAACATGGACGATTTAGCATTTGTTTATCAAAATAACGCAACAGGTAATTTCTTAAAGATAGATTTAGAAGGTTCAGAGAAAAACACCTTTGGATATGGCGCTAAAGGGATAATACACCATAATGGAAAAATGCAGGTTCTAGAGAATTCTGTAACAAGGGGGTATTTGTCATCGGTTGAATCAGGATTATTTTTTGGATTGGGGAAGGATACTGCAGTAGATAAGGTAGAGGTTATTTGGCCAGATGGGAAAGTAAATATCTTTGAAGATATAAAGGCTAATTCGAACGTAACAGCAAAATATGCCAAGGCAAAAGTAATAGCGAATCTGGAACAAGTGAAGGAAACACTGTTCACTCAAGTAGACCCTTCAGATATTGGTATTACTTATAGTCATAAAGAAAATGAGTTTAACGATTTTGAAGTTGAGGTGTTATTACCTCATAAATTATCTGAAAACGGACCTTTTTCGGCTATTGGAGATGTTAATGGAGATGGTTTCGAAGACATGTTTATTGGAGGTGCTGCTGGACAAAGCGGAATGCTTTACCTTCAAAATACTAAGGGCAAATTTATCCTTAGCGGTTCCCAGCCATGGGAGGCAGAGAAAAACTCTGAAGATCTGGGGGTTTTATTTTTAGATGTTGATGGGGATAAAGATTTAGATTTATATATAGCTAGTGGAGGAAGTGAATTTAAAAGCGGAAATACATTACTCAAAGACAGATTGTACATAAATAATGGTGAAGGTAAATTTGATATAGATTTTAATGCCATACCTTCTATCCGCGAAAGTACAGAATGTGTTAAAGCCTCTGATATTGATAATGATGGGGATTTAGATTTATTTGTTGGGACGCGGTTAATTTCAGGACAATACCCGTTCCCGGCTAGTAGTTATATCCTAATCAATACTAACGGAAAATTCAAAAAGGCTTCGAAGCTTACGGCGCCTGATCTCGAAAATATAGGAATGGTAACCGACGCCGTTTTTAGTGATATAGATGCGGATGGTGACGAAGATTTATTAGTGGTTGGAGAATGGATGGAGATATTAGTTTTGGAAAACAATAAAGGAGTTTTTAGTAATACTTCCGATAAACACGAGCTTAAGAACACAAGAGGATTATGGTGGTCTATAACAGCTAGTGATTTGGATAATGATGGTGACGATGATTACATAGTTGGCAATCTTGGTCTTAACAATAAATTTAAAGCTTCTAAGGAACATCCGTTTAAAGTTTATGCTAATGATTTTGACAATAATGGAACTAACGATATTGTTTTAGCAAAATTCTATAAAGATGATTACGTGCCGGTAAGAGGTAGAGAATGCACAAGCCAGCAAATGCCTTATGTTGCCGATAAATTTAAAGATTTTAATAGTTTTGCTTCTTCTAAGTTATTAGATATTCTGCCAAATGATAAAGTGAAAGATGCGGTTATTTATGAAATTAGTAATTTTGAAAGTATAATTTTAATAAATGAAAACGGCAAACTTATTAAAAAGATACTGCCTATAGAGGCACAGGTATCTCCTATTAAATCCTCTATCGTTATGGATGTGAATCAAGATGGTAATAATGATATAGTTTTAGTGGGCAATCATTATGGTGTAGAGGTTGAAACCACACGATACGACGCTGGTTTTGGCGCCGTACTTATTGGAGATGGGAATAACAATTTTAGTTTCATGCCGCCTTCTAAAAGTGGCTTTCATGTACCATTAGATAGTCGAGACATTAAACAATTTAAACAGAAAAACCAAAGCGTAATAATGGTTACAAACAATAGCGCTTCACCTTCAATATTTTTTAATAACCAATAAAACTAGCTTAGATATTTTCAGTATATTGAAAATGTATAACTTTATGCAATTATGAATATAAATTTCTCTTCTTTAGGATTATTAGTATCTGTTTTTTTCTTGATGAATTCTTGTCAAGACGCTAAGCGCCCATTATCTGAAGGGCCGCTAACAGGAGGATTTGAATTGTTGGCACCTGCAAAAACAGGAATAGATTTTAATAATAGTATTAAAGAATCTAAATTTTTCAATCATTATTATTACAGTCAAATTTATCTTGGCTCAGGCGTTGCTATTGGAGATATAAATAACGATGGTTTAGCTGATGTTTTTTTTGGAGGAAATCAGGTAGCTGACAGGCTCTATCTAAACAAAGGAAATTTCCAGTTTGAAGATATTACTAAAAAATCTAGGGCGGCCAAGAACTCTGGTTGGACATGGGGTGTAACTATGGCAGATGTTAATGCGGATGGGTATTTAGATATTTACGTAAGTAGAAATGGAAATTCGTTAAACCTTGAAGACCGAAGAAACCAGTTATATATAAATAATCAAGATTTAACGTTTACCGAATCTGCATTGAAATATGGATTAGCAGATGTTGGTTTTTCAACCCAAGCGGTATTTTTCGATATGGATAATGATGGTGATTTAGATATGTATCAAGTGAATCAACCAGCTGACAAAAAAGTGTTATTAATTAATAAAATACCGGCAGATCGTTTTAAATATTTTCAAGATAGATTCTATAGAAATGATAATGGCAGATTTAAGGATGTCTCTGAAGAAGTAGGTATCTCTAGAGATTACGCTTATGGCTTAAGTGTTAGTGCTTCTGATTTTAACAACGATGGTTGGGTAGACCTTTATGTTGCTAATGATTATTCAGAACCCGACTTTATGTATTACAATAATGGAGATGGTACTTTTAAAAATGTAATTAATGAGCAATTAAAACATATTACGAATTTGAGTATGGGTTCGGACACTGGCGATGTTAATAATGATGGTTTGATGGATTTAATTACGACAGATATGACACCAGAAGATCATTACAGGTCTAAAACTAATATGGCTTCTATGAGTACTGAAAACTTTAATGCATTGGTTGCCGCTGGAGCGCATCATCAGTATATGGCCAATGCACTACAAATTAATACTGGTCAAGGTAGTTTTTCAGATGTTGCTAATATGGCTGGAATATCCAATACCGATTGGAGTTGGGCAAGCCTTTTAGTTGATTTGGATAATGATGGCTGGAAAGATTTAGTCGTTTCTAATGGCATAAAGAAAGATGTTGATAATAATGACTATAGAATTATTTTAAATAATCTGGACAAAAAAAACACATCTGCCGATGAATTATATCAATTAAGCAAGAATACACCATCACAACCTATATCCAACTATGCCTTTAAAAACAAAGGAAATTTACAATTTGAAAAAGTTACTAAAGAATGGGGGTTTGACTCTCCAAGCTTTTCAAATGGAATGGCTTATGGTGATCTAGATAACGATGGTGATTTAGATGTGGTAACTAACAATATCGATGCACCTGCTTTTATTTATGAAAACAAAACAACCGGTAATTTTTTAAAAATAAAACTTGAAGGCTCAGGAAATAATAAATTTGGTTATGGTGCTAAAGCTGTAATACATCATAATGGTAAAATACAAGTTGTTGAAAATAGTGTGACACGTGGTTATTTGTCTTCTGTTGAAACCGGACTTTTTTTCGGATTAGGTAATGATATTAAAGTTGATAAGGTTGAAGTGACTTGGCAAGACGGAAAAATGAATACTTATGATAATTTAGATGCTAATACAACGTTAGTGGCGAGTTATAAGAAGGCAAGTTCTGTAGTACAAAAAAGAGAAGAACCAAAGACATTAGTAACACAAGTAACCGCGTCTAGTATAGGGCTTGATTTTGTTCACAAAGAGAATGAATATAACGATTTTAAAGACGAAATTCTTTTACCTCATAAACTATCAATTAATGGCCCATTCTCAGTGTCAGAAGATATTAATAATGACGGATTAGATGATTTATTTGTGGGAGGAGCAGCGAATCAGTCAGGAATTTTATACATACAAACCAATGAAGGTGGTTTTATAAAGAGCGAATCTCAACCCTGGGCTTTGGATCAAGCGTCTGAAGATTTAGGGTGTCTGTTTTTCGATGCAGACGGTGATAAGGATTTAGATCTCTTTATAACAAGCGGTGGGAATGAATTTAAGAGTGGTAATCCTTTATTAAAAGATAGACTTTACTTAAACAATGGATCTGGAGTTTTTGAAAAGAGTAATAAAGCGATTCCTAGTATTTATGAAAGTACACAATGTGTTACATCATCCGATATAGATAACGATGGCGATTTAGATTTGTTTATTGGTAATAGATTAATTTCTGGTCAATATCCTTTTCCAGCAAGTAGTTATTTATTAATTAATGAAAATGGCATTTTTAAAAGGGCTAAAGAAAGCATAGCTCCAGACCTAATGAATATTGGTATGGTAACTGATGCTGTATTTACAGATATTGATCAGGATAATGATGAAGACCTCATAGTTGTTGGAGAATGGATGAATATTACGGTTTTATTAAATGATAGCGGTAAGTTTACGAATAAGACTATGGACTATGGTTTAGAAAAAACAAGAGGTATGTGGTGGTCTATTACTGCAAGTGATTTAGATAACGATGGGGATGATGACTATATTATTGGAAACCTTGGTAAAAACAATAAATTCAAGGCTTCTTTAGAGCATCCATTTAAAGTATATGCTAACGATTTTGATAACAATGGCACTAACGATGTGGTGTTGGCTAAATTTTATAAAGATGATTATGTACCGTTAAGAGGTAGAGAGTGCACAAGCCAACAGATGCCTTACGTAGCTAAAAAGTTTAAAGATTACCATAGTTTTGCGTCTTCAAAATTGTTAGATATTTTACCTGAAGATAAATTAGGCGATGCCGTAGTATATGAAATTACCAATTTCGAAAGTATTATTTTAATAAATGATAACGGAAAATTAACAGCAAAACCGTTACCAATTCAGGTACAAATAAGTCCTATAAAGTCATCCATAGTTAATGATTTTAATGGCGATGGTTTTAAAGATATTTTAATTGTTGGGAATCATTATGGCGTAGAAGTTGAAACTGTTAGGTATGATGCTGGCTATGGCGCATTGCTTTTAGGCGATGGGCAGAACGATTTCAATTTTGTATCACCAAAAGAAAGCGGCTTTTATACGCCACATGATGGTAGGTCTATTTCAGAAATTAAGCAAAACGGCAATAATTATCTGGTTGTAGTAACAAATAATAACGCAACATGTGATGTTTTTAAGGCAAACAATAATTAAATGGTTTAATTGTTATCTTTCTAGAAAATAGCTTTTTATGAGTATATTTTTAGTTTAAACGCCCAAAAAATTACATATATATCTTTTTTTACCACAACATTACCACAACATTTAGGTGTTTCTTTAATTATTCATATTGCTGATTGTTTATAAGAAGCTACTCTTTTGGTCGATTAACCGTTTATTTTCCCGATTAAACGTAATAAATTACTAAGTCACTAAAGAAATCAACTTATTTTTGTTATGTATGATGTTTGTAGTGTTAAATTTTAGGGATAATTCAATAAATGCTGTAAATTGTAACAAATAATATATTAACTAATTTAAAACTGAAATTTATGAAAAAAATTACTTTTCTATTTATTCTTTTAACTGTGACTTTGGGATACTCTCAAATTCTTATTCAAGATTTTGAGACTACTCTACCTACTGCAATAGCTTATGATACCGGAGGAGACATAGGCGACGGAACAGCGTTTGGAACTTTTTTACAAGTTCCTAATCCAGATGCCGGAACAGACAGTGGTAATGAATCAGCTACAGTTGTAGAAATGGTAACGGGTGCTGCAGCACAACCTTGGCAAAATGGACAACTTTTTGCAGAAGGAGCTTGGAGCTTAGATTTAACTGATGCCAATGCTACTGGTAATGCAATTGTATCTGTAGATATATGGTCTAATACCCCTACGTTTATTCTTGCTAAGGTTGTTGATGGGCCTGGAGGAGCCGGAACTGAGTCGGCAACTGATGCTTCACACGGAGGGTCTGGCTGGGAAACACTTACTTTTGATTTTGATGTTAATAAAGATAATAGCCAACCAGCTAATGATGTTTATACAAGAATACTGTTTTTCCCTATATGGAATGGTGGGGGTTATGATGGCGCTTATCGTGCGTCTCCTATAAGTACAACGTATTATGATAACATAATTAAGGAAGGACCTGCGGCTAGTGCAAAAGATTTTAAAATTGCTGGTTTAAGTATGTACCCTAACCCAACACAGGATACTTGGAATATTAAAACACAAAATGTAGAAATGACTTCTATTAGTGTATACGATGTTTTAGGTAAAAGTGTGTTATCAATGACTCCTAAAGCAACAGAAGTTAGAATTGAAGCTAGAACTTTAAGAACGGGTTTATATTTTGCAAAAATTGAAACAGCAAACGGTTCACAAACTGTAAAGCTTATCAAAAAATAAATTTTTATTTTTTATATAAAAAAGGTGCTTTGAAAAAAGCACCTTTTTTTTGTGCCATTTTCTATAGGATCAACTAATACGTTTACATTTTTTATAAACTCTTACGTATTTAGGGCTGATGATATTTTAACGTATATACCTTTTGGAAGCAGTCTAGTCTTTCTATATGTTACACAACATGACTACAACATAGCGAATAACCCAGTACTAAACGGATATATTCTTAAAATATAGTACCTCCTACAACATCAATAAAACAGACTGTTATTTGTCTATTTAACAAAAATAGGGTGTTTTTTTTGAGTTGTATAATAATTGTAGGGGTTAAAAATAATGTATTGCCAATATATAGTACTATATTGTTGCTAGACTAAAAACGAAACAATTTAAAATAATTTATGATGAAAAAAATTACCTTATTATTACTGACACTTCTTACTGCCTCACTGGGATTTTCTCAGGACCCTATAGACTTCGAAACTTCGACTACTGGCGCAAATTGGTCTTGGAAAGTTTTTGAAGAAGATTTAGCAGCTGATCCACCATACAACGTGGCTGTAAATGTTATTGCAAACCCTTTTAAAACAGGAATTAATACATCTGACAACGTTATTGAGGTTACCGGTGATGCTACAGCGGAAGTTTGGGGGAGCCTTGGTATTGAATCTGGCCATCCAACTGGAGATCCTGTTGTTTCTCCTGCCGATTTAACAGCATTCACAGTTGATAATTCCAACAATTTTGTAACCATGATGATATATCAAGTAGGCTTTACCGCTCCGGTTAAATTAAAACTTACGGGAACAAGTAATGCATCAAAAGGTGATATAGAATCATTAAACAGCGCCATAGCTGACCAATGGACCGAAATAGTATTTAACATGAGTGGATCTAATGATTTAGGACAACCGGTAGATCAAATAATTATTTTTCCAAGTTTTGCTGCAAGAGCAACTGCTCATACCATTTACATAGATAATATTGTTTTTGGTTCAGGAACTTGTTCTGATGGTTTTAAAAATGGAGATGAAGAAGGTATTGATTGCGGTGGCATATGTGGCGGCGTTTGTGACACACCTGCACCATTAGTGTCTGCACCACTTTCAACGACACCAGAAAGTGATGTGCTTTTCTTATACAGTGATGTATATACAACTCCAGCTAATCAAGTTGATTTTAATAATGCTAATTGGTTGAATACTAATTCTGCTTTTGGCTCATCTACGGAGGAAGTTATTGCAGGTACATCCGATAATGTTAGGTATATAACTGATTTAAATGTTGCATTTATGGGTATTACTCAAACAGATTTCACTGATTATAATTATTTCCATATTGATATTTGGTCAGATGACGCAACATTTCTTATTGTAAAATGGGAAGGAGCTGGAGCTGCAAATGCCGCAGACACTCCAGTTGTACTTACTCCTAATAATTGGACAAGTGTAGATATTGATTTAAACACTACTTTTAGTACACTTGATAGAACTACTTTATTTCAAATGGTATTTGATGCTGCAGGGGGTAAAGATTTTTATTTTGATAATGTTTATTTTTCTAAAACAGATTTTGTTTTAGGAACTCAAGATTTTTCAAAAACATCTTTTAAAGCGTATCCAAACCCAACTCAAGACAGCTGGACGGTAAGAACAGAAAATAGTAACATGTCTTCTATTCAAGTATTTGATATACTAGGTAAAAATGTATTATCATTAGTACCTAACGCAAGCGAAACTATAATAGATGGTTCTAGTTTAAAATCTGGATTATATTTTGCTCAGATTAAAACAGCAACTGGTATTAATAGTATAAAATTGATTAAAAACTAGTTTATAGTAATCGTTTTTAATAAAATAGTAAAAGAGTGCATTATTAATTTAATGCATTCTTTTTTTATTTTATCAAGATGTATTGGTTTTTTATAGGTATAAACATAAAATATGTTATAATGTATAGGTTTTGTAGATATGAAAAATTATTATAAAAAGGTGTTTATCAATAATTTTATGCTTTATAAATATTAAACCAATATGAAAATGCATCAAAATCTCTTTCTTAAAATTATATTACTAACTATCATTGTTTTTTCCCTAAACTCCTTTTCACAAGTCACTAATGTTGGAAATGGTAGTTATACCAATTCATTTCCTGGAACAGATTCGGCTGGCAGAAATGGATTCCCGGCAGGAACCCCACAATTATCTGGATTAGCGGCAAATAAACCCGTTCCAACTAATGACTGGTGGTCCAAATTGGTAAAAGAAAATCATGCAGGTAATCTTTTTAATTATCCCATGACCATGAAAACCACTGATACTGGATTAATAGTCACTTATATTCCGTTTGGAGTTATTGGCGATAATGCACCAATTGAAGTTGGTCTTTCTGGATTAAACACCTCACAAACTACAGTTTCAGATTACTCAGATTGGACAGTAACAATGGACTGGAATGATGGTTCTCATAATTTAAAAGCAACTTCAGGTATAGGTATGCCTTTCCTCTATTTTGAAAAAGAAAGCGATGATGTTTTAGAAATTAAAGTCAATGGTGGAACCGCAACGGTTTCTTCAGAATTACTAATTATTGAAAACGCTAGCAACGGAGCAGATTTTGTTTTTTATGCACCTTTAGGCAGTACATGGAGCAATACAGGTAGTACATATACATCCACATTAAACGGTAAAGATTATTGGTCTATGGCCATGTTACCTCAAGACGCTACTAATATTAATACCGTGGCTACTGAATATAAAAAATACGCTTATGTATTCCCTACCAATACTACAACAAGTTGGTCGTACAACCCAAGTAATGGTATTGTTCAAACCGATTTTACAATAACTACAGAAACCAAAGAAGGTACAGAAACAAATATTTTACAAGGTTTATTACCGCATCAATGGGATAATTTGGCTACAAGTTCAGCAACACCAGATGGCTATAGTTATAATGGCGGCGTGAGAGGTGAAATAAAAACATTAGATGGCAATACATTTACAGTAGAAAACACATACAAAGGAATCCTACCTACGATGCCTTATTTAGCAAATTATAGTGCAAGTTTTAGTCCGGCAGATTTACAAACAAAAATTGCTCAAATTGAAAACGACGCCTTAGCAACATGGACAGACTCGTATAATGAGGGTCAGGTAATGAACCGCTTAATTCAAACCGCAAGAATTGCAGACCAAATGGGCAATACGGTTGCTAGAGATAAAATGGTTGCCACCATTAAAGAACGTCTAGAAGATTGGCTATCCTATGCATCTGGGGAAGTAGCTTTTTTATTTTATTATAATAATGATTGGTCTGCTATGCTGGGCTATCCAGCTGGTCATGGGCAAGATAATAATATCAATGACCACCATTTTCATTGGGGATATTTCATTCACGCAGCAGCATTTATGGAGCAATTTGAACCAGGATGGGCAGATGATTGGGGCGATATGATAAATTTATTGGTTAGAGATGCCGCTTCATCAAATAGGAATGATACCCAATTCCCGTTCTTAAGAAACTTTAGCCCTTATGCAGGCCATTGTTGGGCAAACGGGACTGCTTCCTTTCCACAAGGTAATGACCAAGAGTCTACCTCTGAAAGTATGCAATTTAATTCTTCATTAATTCACTGGGGTTCAATTACTGGAAATGATGAGATTAGAGACTTAGGTATTTATTTATATACTACGGAACAAACTGCAATTGAAGAGTACTGGCTAGATATGAATGAACGAATCTTTCCATCTTCTCAATATAGTTTAGTATCTCGTGTTTGGGGAAACTCATACGATAATGGAACGTTTTGGACGTCTGATATTACGGCATCATATGGTATAGAATTATATCCTATGCATGGTGGTTCGTTGTATTTAGGTCAGAATTTAACCTATGTTCAAAAAATATGGGACGAACTAAAAACGCACACAGGAATTTTAGATCCAAATGATACCAATCCAAATTTATGGCATGATACCTTTTGGAAGTATTTATCATTTTTAGACCCTGCAGAAGCCATATCGCTTTATAATGCTGATCAGGATAGGGTTTTAAAATTTGGTGTTTCTGATGCACAAACCTACCATTGGTTACACGCCATGAATGCTATGGGGCAATTAGATGCTACGATAACTGCTAATCATCCTATAGCGGCAGTGTTTAACGATGGAGGCGATAAAACCTACGTGGGGCATAATTATTCAGATGCTCCAATAACGATAACCTTTTCAGATGGTTTTATGCTTGATGTACCAGCCAATTCAATGGCAACCAATAAAGATGTTAATGTTTCTGGTACCATAACATCAGATATTTACGAAGCTAATGAAAATGATAGTGCCAACCTTACCGCCACAACAACCGGCGCTGGCATTACTAAAGTAGAGTTTTATAATGGTAATACGCTTTTAGGAGAAGATACAACAGCACCTTATGAGTTTAATACAGGGGCTTTACCTTTTGGCATTTATAATATGTTTGCAAAAGTATATGCAGGAGTAAGTTTTAATATTTCCAATATCATTACTATTCAAGTAGGTAATCAAGTACCGTATTCAGGTACAGCAAGTGCTATACCGGGAGTTATAGAAGCAGCACATTACGATGCATTTGAAGGCGGTAATGGTCAAAATATAGCATACTATGATTCATCAATAGATAACCAAGGAGGTTTTAGACCAAGTGAGTATGTTGATGCTTCAACAGAAGGTTCAGAAGGCGATACTGTTGGCTGGTTTTCTGGTGGCGAATGGTTAGAGTATACCGTTGATGTTCAAACCACAGGATGTTATGATTTAAGTATAAGATATGCTTCAGGAAATACAAGTGGTGGTGGTCCTATTTATTTTGAGGTTGATGGCGTTAAAGTAAGTCAGGATATTATGTTTTCCCATACCGGAGATTGGGGAAATTGGAGCACAAAAGCAACGAGCAATGTAGATTTAGCTGCTGGAACGCATGTTTTAAGACTGGTAGTTACCAATGGAGAGGTTAACCTTGGAAGAATGACATTTAGTTATAATGCTGTTGCATGTACACCTCCAGGAGAAAATACAGGTCTACCATTTGATTTTGAAACCACGCCTACAACCGCAGATTTTAATAATTTTGATGGCGGTACGACCACTGTTGAAGCTGTTTCAAGTCCACAAAGTACTGGAAATAACAGCGGTAAATTAGCAAAAATTGTTAGAGATGGAGGAGCTGCATGGGCAGGTGCTTATTTAGAGTTAAATGAAGCTTTAAACTTTTCAGCAAAAAAATATATAACGCTGAGATTATGGACCGATGCTCCAATAGGTACCACAGTAAAAATGAAACTAGAAGAGCGAGGAAATGCGTCAAATGCTGCAGATTTGGATGCGGTTACAACAGTTACTGGGCAATGGGAAACATTAAGTTGGGAATTTTCATCTTTAGGAGTCACCGTATTCAATAATCTTGTATTTATGTTTGATATTGGAAATACAGGAAATGGTACAGCTGCATCTACCTTTTATTTTGATGATGTACAACAGGTTGCTACTTTAAGCACAGAAAATATTACTAAAGCTTCTTTTAAAGTATACCCTAACCCAACACAAGATAGTTGGACGGTAAGAACAGAGAACAGTAATATGTCTTCTATTAAAGTTTTTGATATTTTAGGTAAAAATGTATTATCATTAGCGCCTAATGCAAGTGAAACTGTTATAGATGGTTCTAGTTTAAAATCTGGATTATATTTTGCTCAGATTAAAACAGAAACTGGTATTAATAGTATAAAATTGATTAAAAACTAAATAACGCGTTTATTACGTTTATTTTAAAGGAGTGGGGTTATGTCCCACTCCTTTTTTGTTTAATAACTTTAAAATCTAACGGAGTAGCAAACCAATAGTTTTAAAATATTTCTTTACTTTGTGTAAAAGCTTCAACTTTCTATGTTTGATGATATTTTAACAGCTATTCCCTTCGGAATTATTTTAGCATTTACTATAGGGCCTGTGTTTTTTGTGCTATTGGAAACCAGTGCCACAAAGGGCTTTAAAAGTGCTTTAATATTTGATAGTGGCGTTATGCTGGCCGATATCATTTTTATATTTGTTGCCTTTTTTAGTACCAATAAATTGCTTGAAAAAATTAAAGACGATCCTAATTTTTTAGTTTTTGGTGGTGTGTTATTAGTGGCTTATGGTATTATTTCATTTACAAAAACATCAAAGTCGTTTAGAGAAATTGTTAGAGAATATCACAAAGTCGAAATTAAAAAAGGGTATGGTAAACTTTTCTTAAAAGGCTTTTTACTTAATTTTATTAATATAGGCGTGCTATTGGGTTGGGTCGCTTTTATAGTTTTGGCCAATTCATTAACAAGTACAGAAAATGGTGTAGTGGTGTTCTTAAGCACTATTTTGATTGTGTATTTTCTAGTCGATTTAGTTAAAATAGTGGTTGCTAAAAAATTAAGAAACAAACTAACACCGCGGCTTATTTTTAAAACAAAGAAAATAATTGCTTTAGTAATCTTAGGCTTTGGTGTATTGCTTTTAGTTCAAGGTTTCTTTCCAAAAGAAAAAGAGCTTATTAAAGAGAAGTTTGAACAAATAAAGCCAAGAAAAGAAAAGATTCCGGAATAAGACAAATTTTTTTTAGGGCCTTCTTATTGAGGTGTTTAACGGGTTCTATAAACAAATTTAGAACGTAGGCTCCTCTTCAATCCCTTTAATGGAGATTTATCTTCAATAAATAAGCATAAAAGTATGTCTTTCTTGCGGCGTCGAGCGGCTTGGAAAAGTAAAGGTGTCCAAAAAGTTTTGCCTGTCTTTAATTAATTTTCATAAAAATTCATAATAAAAGAACCCTCAAGTAATATTTGAAGATTCTCTGGTGTGTTTAATGTATTCGAAAACAAATTGGGATATAGTGCTTCGCTCCTATTTAATTTATTTTATGAAAATGTATCTTAAAAAAAAGATATCATAAAGCTCTTTCTTTATTGTGGCGTGGTGCGGATTTGAAAAGCAAAGTTAACCAGAAGGTTTTGCTGCTCTTTAATTAATTTTTCATAAAAATTTACAATAAAAAAACCCCCAAGTAAAACTTGAAGGTTCTTTGGTGTGTTTAATGTATTCGATAAACAAACTTGGATATAGTGCTTTGCTCCTATTTAATTCATTTTATGAAGATGTATCTTAAAAAAAGAAATCTAAAAAGTATGTCTTTATTGCGGTGTCGAGCGGATTCGAAGAGTAAAAGTGTCCAGAAGGTTTTGCTGCTCTTTAATTAATTTTTCATAAAAATTTATAATAAAAAAGCCCCCCAAGTAAAACTTGATTCTTCTTTGAGGCGTCGAGTGGCTTCGGAAAACAAACTTGGATATAGCGCTTTGCTCCTATTTAATTTATATTATGAAAATGTATCTTAAAAAAAGAGATCTTAAAAGTATGTCTTTATTGCGGCGTACAACGGATTCGGAAAACAAATGTGTCCAGAAGGTTTTGCTACTCTTTAATTAATTTTTCATAAAAATTTACAAAAAAAAACCCTCAAGCAAACTTGAAGGTTCTTTGAGGCGTCGAACGGATTCGAACCGTTGTAGAAGGTTTTGCAGACCTCTGCCTAGCCACTCGGCCACGACGCCATAATTATGTATGCAAATTTAAACAAAAAAGTGATTTTTCCTTACAAAAAATTACTTTTTTGCTTATCAGTCATTTTTATCGTCACCCTTTCAACATCTCCCCCAATTGGCGGATTCAATTTACTGACCCAAACGGTTGCTTTTTTTACGAGCTTGTCTTCATTAAAAATTCTGTTTAAGATGCGTTTTGCTACAGTTTCAAGTAAATGAGATGCGATCTCCATTTCTTCTTTTATAACTTTATTTAAAAACACATAATCAACAGTATCACTAAGTTTATCGGTAACGGCAGAGGTTTGTAAATCTGCTTTAACTTCTAAATCCACACGATAATCACTACCTATTTTTGTTTCTTCTTTCAAACAACCATGATACGCGAATACGCGAATATTTTCAACTTTTATAATCCCCATTAGTTAGTAAATAAATCAAATATGTTACTTAAAGCACTGGTTTTGGTTTTATAAAATTCTGTATACGTGCAATTGGAACAAGTTACTGAAGTAAATTTTTTATTTTGAACATCAAAAATTTTAGATAATGTTCCTCCAGTAGCTCTCATTTCGCCAGTTTCATAATCTAAAGCTCCACATTTGGGACATTGATAGTTTGATTTTTTCATTTTAAATTGAATTTAATTAAAGGTTTTAATTATAAGTAATCATTAATTAAAATTTGTTACGCTTATTAAACTTAATAAGCTAAAATAACATGAATTTCCGTAATTTTGAGGCTTATTTAGTTGAAATAAACAGCAACCATGTCTGAAGAAAGAAAATCACTCAATTTTATTGAGCAAATTATAGAGGAAGATTTAGCAAACGGAATGCCTAAAGGC
>Ga0213861_10000191_pt1 | contig 49850 bp, 53 predicted proteins | sample PICome_4_FD_160110 | JGI IMG/M metagenome (GOLD analysis project Ga0213861, IMG submission 160110) | Coastal seawater microbial communities near Pivers Island, North Carolina, United States - PICO131 | ecosystem: Environmental > Aquatic > Marine > Coastal | place: USA: North Carolina... | reverse complement strand
TGGTATAAATATGAAGAATTCTTGGCAGAGGTCAATCTTATTGTTCTTATGAGACCAGATTGCCCAATAGCAGAAGATTCTGTTGCTGGAAAATTACTCAAAGAAAGACAGGTTATTAGCGTAGAGGAATTAGAAGATCAAACTTGCAAGATCCTTCTTCTTTCCATTGACCCTATAATGATTACGTCTACAGAAATAAGAGATATGATTTCAACTAAAAAGGACGTATCCAAGTTCCTCAACCATGATGTTTATAATTTAATAAAGGAAAAAAATCTTTACCAATAATACTAATGACTATAAAACTAAAAAATAAAATTATTTCAACTTTAGAAGATATCAAAGCAGTTGATCCTATTGCCATCAACGTAAAAAAGATCAGCTCTCTAACTGATTTTATGGTCATAGCCTCTGGTACATCTGATAGGCATATTAATTCAATGAGTGAAAAGGTCATAGAAGGCCTAAAGGGAGATAAAGTTTCTGGGCTGAAAATAGAGGGTCAAGGTGGAGGTGATTGGCTACTTGTAGATGCGGGAGATGTAATCGTTCATTTGATGTCCTCAGATGCCAGAGAATTTTATGATTTAGAAAGTCTCTGGGATCCAGATCTTTAATGAAAATAAATCTTATTTCAATAGAGTCAAGCAGACCTGAATGGACACAAAGAGCTTTTAATTCTTATGAATCAAAATTTAATAAATCAATAAATATAACCTGGACTGGGTGTAAGCCAGTTCTCAGATCAAGAAACTATAATATTCCTAGTGTGGTTGAAGAAGAAAGTGCATTACTTCTGTCAAAAGTTAAAAAAGGAGATCTGATTATTTCTCTAGACAAGGAAGGATCAAACCTAAGCTCTGATAAATTAAGGGTCAATTTTGATAATTGGGTGGCAACTTCCAGAGATATTTCTTTTATCATCGGCGGTCCTGACGGTTTGAGCAGGAAGGTAATAAAACAGAGTGATTTCTGCTGGTCTTTATCTAATCTAACTTTTCCACATTCCATTGTTCCAGTATTAGTTATAGAGCAAATGTTTAGAGTGTGGTCTATAACCCAAAATCACCCTTATCATAGATAGAAACGATGAAGATAATCCAAGATTTAAAGAAAGATGAAAAAGAAATTCAATCTTTAAAGTCTAGATCGCGCATAGTACTAATAATTATTTCTTTTTTGATTTTAGTTGGATTATCTAAAATAATTCAATTAACTATTCTAGATAATACTGATTATGTAACTGAATCAGATAGAAATAGAATTATCAATATGCCTTTGTTTCCTTCAAGGGGATTAATCCAGTTGCAAGACGGAACAATCATTGCAGAAAATATAGTTTTTCAAGGTATTTATATAAATCGCAAATTTATTGAGTCTTCTGGAGCTCAAATAGAACTGCTACATGAAAAAGTACTTCAAGACAGGCCCAAAGTTTCATATTTATCCAATAAAGGAGAATCTAAAGAAAAAATATGGCTAGTTGATAATTTAAATGAAAAGGAACTAGCAAAATATGAGCTTTATAAAAACTCTCTACCAAATATTAAACTTGAAACTAGCCTGAGAAGATTCTTACCTCATAAAAATCTTTTTTCACATGTAGTAGGGCACATGGGGAGGATAACTAGAGACGATGAGATTGATTTTTCAACTGAAAAATATTTATCTGATTCTTTGATTGGCAAGGTAGGGCTCGAAAGAGTTTATGAAAAATCTCTCAGAGGATTTCCAGGTACAAGTGCCATGGAAGTTGATGTCTTTGGTAAAAAGATAAGAGAAATTGAAAGAATCCTTCCTAAACGACCTTCAAATTTAACTTTAACACTAGATTTACAGTTACAAAGGATTGCTAGAGAAGAGTTGGCTGACCGGAGAGGGGCAATTATTGCAATTGACCCAAATACTGGATACATAAAAGCTCTTGTAAGTTCTCCTGACTATAATCCGAATATTTTAAACGGTTCAGAGAAAGGTATGCCTTTCAGTAAGGTTTTTAAGGATCAAGCTCCTTTTTTTAATAGAGTAATTTCAGGATCATATCCGCCCGCATCAACAATCAAGCCTTTCATAGGACTATTGGGGTTAGAGGAGGGAGTAGTTACCCCCAAAACAATCATTGAAGATAAAGGTTTTTTTCAAATTAAAGAAGATGGAAGAAAGTACAGAGGTTGGAAAGAAGAAGGACATGGAAAAGTAAATCTAAGAAAAGCTATCGTAGAATCTTCAGATGTATATTTTTATGAACTCTCATCTCAATTGACCGTGGACAGGATTTCAAGCTTTTTAAATAAATTTGGATTTGGAGTCATTACCGGAATAGACCTTTTTAACGAAACAAAGAGTACATTGCCTACAAGAAATTGGAAATTAGGTACTATTGGAGAAGCTTGGTTTGTGGGCGATACCATAAACATTGGTATTGGTCAGGGTTATATTACATCTACTCCTCTTCAGCTGGTGTCATCGATTTCAGCAATCGCTACAAAAGGAAAAATATTTAAACCTCGATTAATAAGTAATTCGAATATACAAGAATACAAACCAGAATTGTTGATGGAGGTTGAATTAGAAAAAGAAATTCACTGGGAGATCATTGAAAGTTCCATGGTTGCGGTGATTAACTCTTGGAACGGAACAGCCCATAATCTTTTTAGAGATAATGGAGTTAAGATTGCCGGTAAAACTGGAACAGCACAAATAAAAAGCTTAACCGATCAAGAACTGACTGTCAGAGAAGAATATCAAGGTGTTCGGGAAAATATTAAAAATCGAGATCATGCCTTATTTGCCAGTTATGGACCAATTCCAAACCCAAATTTAGCTGTCGTAGTTATTGTTGAAAATGGAGAATCTGGTAGTGCAGTAGCTGCCCCAATAGCTCAAAAGCTCATAGAAAACTATCAACTGAAATTTAAATCAAATGAGTAGAAGTCCTCTCGATTACTCCATAAATAAACCTTTATCAAGCGGATTTAATCCTTTGGTCTTCATCGTTAAGGATTTAATTCTTTTCTTTTCATTAGTTGGCGTTTTATCTTTTGGTCTTTTTATGCTCTATAGTGCCAGCGGACAGTCTATGTCCATGGTTTACCGCCAAATGATTTATATTTGTGGTGGTTTAATTCTGATGGTTTTTGTTTCTCATCTCAGGCCAAATTCATATAAAAATTTATTAATGCATTCTTATTGGCTGGGGTTATTCCTCCTTATGTATGTGTTAATAGTTCCTGCAAAAGGCTATGAAACAAGTCGATGGATAGATTTTGGTTTCTTTTCCTTTCAGCCATCTGAAATTATAAGATTAATACTACCTTTATCTTTAGTGGCTTACTTATGCAGAAAAGAAATAAAGCCTCAATTATCGGACTGGTTAGTGACTTCTGGGGCCTCTTTAACTTGTGCAATCTTTGTCTATAAACAACCTGATTTAGGTACGGCAATAATTGTTCTCACTTCAGGTCTCATACCAATATATTTAGCAGGTTTGCCTTTCAAAATCATCGCTTCTTATCTTGGTTTATTGATAGTTTCTGCACCATTTATATGGTCTGGTTTGCGTCCATATCAACAAGAAAGGGTTTTAACCTTGTTAGATCCAGATGCTGATCCCTTGGGTACAGGCTGGAATATAGCTCAGTCACAAACAGCTATTGGTTCTGGAGGCTTATATGGAAAAGGCTATCTCGAGGGCACACAAAGCCAACTGGATTTTATTCCAGAAAGCCATTCAGATTTTATTTTTTCAGTAATCGGTGAAGAATTTGGTTTAATCGGCATAAGCCTACTTTTTTTGATTTATGGAATAATTATATGGAGAATTTTTAAAATCGGTTATTCCGCAGAGTCAAGATTCGAAAGGTTGGCATGCTGCTCTTTAGGCTTCATTTTTCTTTTATTTATTTTAATCAATGTCCTTATGGTTATAGGTATAATCCCAGTCGTTGGAGTGCCTTTACCCTTAATAAGCCAAGGAGGAACTTCAATAGTTGTTCATTTATTGGCATTTGGAGTTATTCTTTCTACAAAGAAAATATAGTTATGAATTTAAAAAAAGTTGCCATAATATTTTCTCTAACCTTTTCTTCATTCCAAGCAATCTACGCTGACTATTCTTCGCGGGAAGATGTTAGTGACTTTATTAAGTACATGTCAAAAAAACATGATTTTGATACATCTTATCTTGAGTCTATTTTTGCGAATGCTCTGCTCCAAGAAAGAGTTATAAGAATAATGGATAGACAGCCCGAAGGCACAATGACATGGTCTAGATACAAAGAGATTATGGTTACTGAGTCAAGAATTGCTGCAGGTAAAGAATTCATATCCTCACACAAACAGGACCTAAAAAGAGCCGAAAGCATATATGGTGTCCCGGCTGAAATTATTGCATCAATAATTGGAATAGAAACCAGATATGGCAGAATAAAAGGTAACATAAGAGTTATAGATTCTCTATCTACCCTAGCTTTCGATTATCCCAGAAGATCAAAATTTTTTAAAATACAGTTAGAAGAATTTTTATTACTCAGTAAAGAAGAACAATTTAATCCAGAAGAGATCAAAGGTTCAATAGCTGGAGCAATGGGGTATGGTCAATTTATGCCAGACAGCTATAGAGACTATGCTGTAGATTTTGATCAAGATGGAGTCAGAGATATTTTAAACAATCCTGTCGATGCGATTGGAAGTGTAGCGAATTTTTTAAATAAAAAAGGTAAGTGGAAGCCCAATACTCCAATTGCAATTAAAGCAATAGTCGTAAATCAAAACGAGTCTATAAAATCAACTTTTAAGCCATATATGACAACTATAGATTTAGGAAAGCTTGGATTGGAGACCAGTGAAGCAATTCCTGGAAACCTGAAGTTTGTACCCATTTCCTTAGAGCTAAGTGAAGGTTACGAATACTGGCTTGGTTTCGATAACTATAACTCTTTATCAAGGTACAATCGCAGTAAGCTTTATGTCATGGCTGTTTATGAACTTAGCAATGTTTTATCTCAATACTTATAAAATGAAAATATTTTTTAAATTTACTTCAGTTCTGTGGTTATTTCTTACGTGTTTTGTAAGCTTAATTGGTGCAGAAGAAAGTTTTATCCCTAAACCACCATCTCTGAACGCAACAAACTATATTCTAATAGATTCAGTTTCTGGAAGGATTTTGGCAGAAAGTGGTGCTGATGAGAGGATAGAGCCCGCAAGTATTACTAAAGTAATGACAGGCTATGTAGTAGTAGATCAGATATCAAAAGGCTTTGTTAGCCTTGAAGACGAAGTATTTATAAGCGAAGAATGCTGGAGAAAGGGCGGCTCTAAAATGTTTATACGAGAAGGCACTAGAGTATTGCTTTCAGATCTAATCAAAGGCATGGTTATTCAGTCTGGTAATGATGCCAGTTGTGCAATAGCAGAGCATGTAGCAGTTTCTGAAGAAGGTTTTGTTGACCTAATGCAGTTATATGCAAAAGAGTTAGGTATGGAAAATACGCAGTTTAAAAATGTAAGTGGTTGGCCGGACCCAGAGCATTTTTCATCAGCAAGAGATTTGGCACTTTTGACCAAAAACCTAATAGATAAATTTCCTGATCATTACAGCCTCTATAAAGAAAAATATTTTACTTATAATGAGATCAAGCAAAGAAATAGGAATAGTCTTCTATGGCAAGACGAAACTGTTGATGGAGTTAAAACTGGACATACAGAAAGTGCTGGATTTTGCTTAGTATCTTCAGGGGTAAGAAATGACACAAGATTAATAGCTGTTACTTTAAGAAGTTCTACCGAAAAGGCTAGGTTGACAGATAATAGAAGGCTCCTCGACTATGGCTTTAGATACTATAGAACAAAGAGGGTTCTTGAGGCTGAATCTGTCCTTATCAATGAACAAGTTTGGGGAGGGGAAGATGAAGCAGTTAATTTGTCTTCATCTGAAGACTTGTTTCTAACTCTTTCTCCTAGAGATTTTCCTAGAGTAGAGCCGAGGATTGAACTTAATGATTATCTTCAAGCCCCTATAGCGAAAGGTCAAGTAGTCGGAAAAGTTGATTTAATTCTGGATGGTGATTCTCTAGCCTCTGTAGATCTCATAGCGATGCAAGACGTCATTGCCTTGGGGTTCTTTGGCAGAGCCTGGTCTAATATCAAGTTACTTACTTATCAATTCCTGATAGAAGAATAATAAAACCGGATGTGGGTATATCTTAACGGTCAAATACTAAAGGAAGACGAGGCAAGAATTTCCCCCTTAGACAGAGGATTTACTTTCGGTGATGGCGTCTATGAGGTGATTCCTTGTTATAACAATCGATTATTCCTCTTTGAGGAACATTTAAAAAGGTTAAAGGCTTCTTTGGAATTAACTTTTATTCCTCTTACAGATGAGATTAAAAATTTAGATAAGATTTTACTTGAGCTTCAGAAAAAAAATAAATTCTTAAATCAATCTTTTTATATTCAGGTTACTAGGGGTGTCGATGAAGTAAGAGCTCATGCTGTAGAGAAGAAAATGCAACCAACAGTTTTAGTCACCTCTCAAGAGCTTCAAAAAAATCCTTATAGGATAGACCCTAACCAAGAAGGCATAAAAGTAAGACTAGAGGAAGATATTAGATGGCATAGATGTGATATCAAGACTATAGCTCTTCTAGGAAATACTTTGCCGATTAATAACCCAAACAAGCCAAAGGTCGATGAGATTATCTTTCATAAAGATGGAATTATTAATGAAGGTTCAAAATCGAATGTGTTTATTTTTCATAAAGGTAAAGTCTTAACGCCTTCATTAGATCAGAACATTCTCCCAGGAATTACGCGCGGTTACTTAATTAAAGAAATGAGAAATAATGGCATCGATGTTCACGAAATAGAAATATCTATGGAGAAATTCCTGGCTGCAGAAGAGGTATGGATGACAAGTTCTACCAAGGAAGTGCAGCCTGTTTCAAAGATAGATGAATATACTTTACCGAGCAAGAATCTTGAAGATTCAATTTGGTACAAAGTTTTAAAATTGATTTGAAGCTAAAAATATAAAGCCAAATCTCTAATAGATTGCCAGGGACTTTTATCAGAGAGACCTTTTATGGCAGCATCGATCTCGGCAATATCTTTAAGAGACTTTGTTATTTTGGTTCTAGGCATTTTATTTGCCTTATCTGATAACAAATCTAGATAATATCTTGGACCCCATATGTTCTTAGAAGAACCATCTTCAATAACTTTGTATAAATTATTTATTTCTTTTGATAAAGCCCAAAGAATCAGGGGAGGCTGTGTACCTTCTGCTTTAAGCGTCTCTATAATCCTGACCGTTCTTTTTTTATTGCCTGTCAAAAAAGAATTAGAAAGATCAAAAATACCAAATTTTGAAGCATTTGAAATTGATTCTTCCATGTCATCGATAGAGATGTCTTGACCTGGAAAAAGTAATACTAGCTTCATCAGCTCCTGAGAAGTTGCTAATAAATTACCTTCCGTTTTTTCTGCTAAAAGATGAATAGCCTCTTCAGTAATATTTATGTTGAGATCCTGTGATTTTCCTTTTATCCAACCTGGCATAGAGTTTTTATTAATTGGAGGCTCCACGATAAGAACCCCGCTAGATTCTAAGGCTTTTGCCCATGCACTAGTTTGTTGTTTTTTGTCTAACCTTTCAGCATGCACGATAAGTAATTTGCTCTGATCTGGAGATAAACAGTAATCTTTGATTGCTTTCGATCCCTTGTTTCCAGGTCCGGTTCCTAAGAGTTTAATCTCTATAATTTTTTTTGATCCAAATAAATCAAGATTCTCATTTTCTGAACTAAGGAAAGCCCAATCTGAGTCCTTTGTAATAATATGCGTTTGCTTCTCTTCAAATCCTTTGGATTTACTAATTTTAATAACGTGATCCGTTAACTCAGAAATTTGAATAGACTCATCCGCAAAAAACGAATATGTGCTTTGAAAGTTTTTTTCAGTATCCTTATAGAAATGAGCCTTACTTAGTTTCATTTAGTAAGGATGAAATAATGAATTCCATGTTTCTTATGCTCTTCCCGATGAAATCTTGGGTTGATATTTCTTCTTCGGCTTCAAAGGCAAGTAAATCAGATTGATTAAAATCAACGTAACGAGTGTCTTCAAACAAATACTCTTTTTGAGTTTTGCTATTTATTTCAACAGTATAAATAATTTTATAATCTAGTCTGACTTGTGTTGTTCTCGCTCCAGAGCCACTGGAACCAACAAAGCGTTTAATGTCATGTTGCAATACTTTGATTGAGATGGCAGATTTAGAGTCTTGAGATGTAGCTAAGTTATGTCCTAGACTGAGTTGATTTTCTAATTCAATATTAAGAGTTGAGTCGGATGCAACTAATTGAATGGCTTGGTTATCAAGAGAATTAGAATAAGTTCTTAATTCATACCCACAAGAACTTAAAAGAAAAGTGATTGCAAAAATTGATTTTAAACAAATAAAAGATGAAACCTTCATAAAACGATATTGAGAATTTTCCCAGGAACATAGATTATCTTTCTGACTTCTTTGTCCTCTAAATATTTTTTTACTTTATCATCCAAAAGTGCAGTTGACTTCACTTCTTCTTCAGAAGTATTTTTATTGATCTCAATCGCAGATCTGAGCTTGCCATTAATTTGAATGGCAATATTAAGAGTATCGTCTTCTAAAAGTGTCTTCTCAGCCTCAGGCCATTTCTTATCTACAATTGATTCTGAAGGATGAAGTTGCCACCATAGATGTTGGCATAAATGAGGTGTGATGGGGGCGAGCATTAAAAGAATTGATTCAATTGCCTCATGAGCAGTTGCACGCATTCTTTGATCGGCTTGCGTCTCTAAAAATTCTTTAGGAATCTCATTGGAGAGCTCCATTACTGATGCAATAGCAGTATTAAAGCTATGTCTCCTCATATAGTCGTCTTTCACTTTTGCGAGAGTTTTATGAGTCTTTGATCGTACTTTTTTTACCTTCTCATCAGAAGACGTTATTTCTTTGTTTTCAGGAACTCCAGAGTCAATATGTTTATTGACTAATCTCCAAATTCTGTTGATGAATCTATGGGCACCTTGTACTCCTTGATCTGACCACTCCAAAGATTGTTCCGGAGGGGCTGCAAACATTACAAAGAGTCTTACTGTATCTGCACCATATTTTTCTATTAAACCTTGAGGGTCAACGGTATTGCCCTTTGATTTTGACATCTTGGCTCCATCTTTTAAAACCATCCCTTGGCAAAGAAGATTGTCAAAAGGCTCATCTCCATCAACTAAGCCCATATCTCTCATGCATCTAAAAAAGAATCTTGAATAAAGGAGATGAAGAACGGCATGTTCAATACCCCCAATATACTGATCAACAGGAAGCCAGTATTTAGCTCTGTCATCCAGCATAGATTCATTGCTATCGAAACTTGCAAATCTAGCGTAGTACCATGAAGATTCAAAAAAAGTATCAAATGTATCAGTTTCTCTGATGAGATCTTTCCCATCTTGCGTTACTTCCAGAAATTCAGGCATATCCTTCAATGGAGAACTAACCCCTTTAAATTCAACTTTACTAGGCAGTTCGACAGGTAGATCATAAGCCACATAATTGCTTTCACCGTCAGTTACAACAGGAATGGGAGTTCCCCAATACCTTTGCCTTGATACACCCCAGTCTCTAAGTCTAAAGTTCGTCTCTCTACTACCACAGTTGAGTTCTTTAGCTTTTTCTTCGATTGCCAGAAATGCTTCATCAAAACTTAATCCATCAAATTCGTATGAATTGATGAGTACATTTTTTTCAGAGATCGCTTCTTCGGGGTCTTCTGCATCACGATCATTCTGAATTACTCTTAAAATAGGTAAGTTATATTTTGTAGCAAATTCAAAATCTCTTTGATCATGCGCTGGTACTGCCATTAAGGCTCCAGACCCATAGTCACTAAGAACAAAATTTGCTATCCAAATAGGGATTTCTTCTTTAGTGAAAGGATGAACTGCATATAAGCCTGTAAATAGACCTTCTTTTTCTTGTTTTGCAAAATCGGCTTCAGATTGCTTAACTTTATTTTGTTTTTCAATAAATGTATTGATATCACTTCTTTCAGATGCAAGACCTGTACATAAGGAATGAGAAGTGGATATTGCGATAAATGAAACACCCATTATAGTATCGGGTCTTGTCGTAAAAACGCTTATTGCTTCTTTACTGTCTTTCACTTGAAAACTAAAATTCATCCCCTCGGACTTACCTATCCAGTTTTTTTGTTGGACCTTTACTTGCTCAGGCCAGCCTTCTAATTTATCTGTTCCTTCAAGAAGTTCTTCTGCATAGTCTGTAATCTTTAGAAACCATTGCTTTAGTCTCTTCTTCTCAACATCTGCCCCTGACCTCCATCCTTTTCCATCTATAACCTGTTCATTTGCTAGAACAGTTTGGTCAACAGGATCCCAATTAACTTCAGCTTCTTCTTGATAGGCAAGACCTTTTTCAAGCATTTGCTGGAAGAACCATTGTTCCCACTTATAATAATTGGCATCTGATGTCGCAAACTCCCTTTTCCAATCATAGGCAAAGCCCAGCCTGGTGAGTTGTTTTTTCATGCTCTTGATGTTTTCAAGAGTCCATTCAGAAGGTTGTACTTCATTGGTGATGGCTGCATTCTCAGCTGGAAGGCCAAAAGCATCCCAGCCCATAGGCTGAAGCACATTTTTCCCGAGCATTCTATGGAACCTACTAATAGCGTCTCCAATTGAATAGTTCCTTACGTGACCCATGTGAATAGATCCGCTTGGATATGGGAACATACTTAAACAGAAGAATTTTTCTTTACTAGGATCCTCTGTAACAGAAAAGGTCTCATTTTCTAGCCAATATCGCTGAACCTCTTCTTCAATGTCTCCCGGTTCATAAGGAAGATCTTGTTCTGACATTTTTATTTATCCTTATTGAGGTTTTCCAGATAATTTATATTGAAAGTTCCATTTATGAAGTTGGGATCTTTAATCAACTTTCTATGCATGTCTAAATTTGTATCTATTCCTAAAACGTACATTTCATCTAATGCTCTTTCTAGTCTTGCTCTTGCATCTTCTCTATCATTTGCCCTGCATATCACTTTAGCAATAAGTGAATCATAGTAAGGAGGAACCGTGTAATCTTTATATAAATGCGAGTCCATTCTTACTCCAATACCTCCTGGTGCATGATATTCAAGGATTTTACCTGGTGAAGGCAAATAAGTTTCTGAGTTTTCAGCATTTATTCTGCATTCAATAGCATGACCTTTAAGGACAATATCATCTTGTTTAATTTTTAACTCTTCATCTCTGGCAATCCTTAATTGAAGTTTAACTAAATCAAGCCCAGTAACACTTTCCGTTACAGGATGCTCAACTTGGATTCTTGTATTCATCTCTATGAAGTAAAAATTATCATTTTCATATAAAAATTCAAAAGTTCCTGCACTCGTATAATTTAATTGACGACAAGCCTCTATACATTGAGCATATATTTCTTGTCTTTTATTTTCTTTGATTCCCATAGCAGGAGCTTCTTCGATAACCTTCTGATGCCTTCTTTGCATCGAACAGTCCCTATCTCCCAAATGAAGGACATTCCCGTGCCTGTCGGCTAAAACTTGAACTTCTATGTGTCTAGGACTTTCAAGGAATTTCTCAAGATAAACAGTTGAATCACCAAAAGCGACTGCTGATTCTTGCTGTGTTAGCTCAATTGCATTATCTAATTCATCTGCAGAATAAACTATCCTCATACCTCTTCCGCCGCCGCCTGAGGCTGCTTTTATTATTACAGGGTATCCAATTTCTTCAGCTTTTTTATGTGTATCTTGACCTATTGGTCCACTTGAACCTGGAACTATAGGTAAACCAGAATTCAAAGCAAATTCCTTTGCTGAAATCTTATTACCCATCATTCTTATTACAGATGCAGGGGGACCAACAAAATCGAAGCCACTCTTCTCAACTTTTTCTGCAAAGTCAGGGTTTTCAGATAGAAAACCGTATCCTGGATGAACGCCATCGGCACCCGAAAGTTCCATAGCACTAATTATTGCTGGAATATTTAAATAACTCTGAGTAGAGTCGGCTGGACCAATACAAATAGATTCATCTGCCATCTTGACATGCATCAGATCTTTGTCTGCTTCGGAGTAAGCTGCAACTGTAGGGATCTTTAACTCTTTTGCTGCCCTCAAAATACGTAAAGCTATTTCACCTCTATTGGCGATTAAAAGTTTATTAATCATTATTTAGAAATTTCAAAAAGAGATTGACCATATTCTACTGGCTCTGAATTTTCTACATTTACAGAAAGTACAGTTCCTGAAAATTCAGATTTGATCTCATTCATCATTTTCATGGCTTCTACTATGCAAACTACATCACCCTCGGCCACTAGATCTCCAACTGAAATAAATGGTTTCGCTCCCGGAGACGCCGACGCATAAAAAGTTCCAACCATAGGGGAGTTAATTAAATTTCCTTCTTTAAGAATTTCATCATCTCCTTGGTTGCTATCTTCGCTAGCTTGAACTGAAGCTTCTTGCGGTAAGATAATTGATTGGGCTGTTGCCTGAGTCGCCCCATGGCTTTTAACAAGTCTTACAGATTCTTCTCCTTCTTGAATTTCGATTTCCTCTAAATTTGAATTCTCTAACATTTCTATTAGTTTTTTTACTTTTCTTATATCCATTTTTCTCCCCTTATTAAAACTTTTTAAAAGCTGTTTTTAAAGCTAGCTCATATCCTTCAATCCCTAAACCAGAAATAACGCCCTGAGCAATATCTGATAAATATGACACTTGTCTGAAATCTTCTCTAGCGTAGATATTAGAGATGTGTATTTCTATAAATGGTATGCCTACACCAGATAATGCATCCCTAAGAGCGATGCTGCTATGAGTAAGCGCTCCTGGATTGATAATTATACATTTAACTTCCTCTTCTCTTGCTGAATGAACTAAATCTACAAGCTCATGTTCAGCATTACTTTGATGACAAATGAGATCACAATTCTCTTCTTTAGCTATAGCAAGTAGGTTTGTTTCTATGTCTTGTAATGTTTCTGAACCATAAATCTCAGGTTCTCTAGTACCTAAGAGATTTAAGTTTGGTCCATTAAGTAGCATGTATTTAGTCATATCAATGAAATTTGTAGATTTTGGACGATTTTAAATGAAATTAAAAAAAAAGGTAAAATTATAAATAATCTATTTCTTTCATATCAATTCTTTTAGTAATGACTGGATAGCAAAACCCTTGAGCATTACATCCCTGATAGGAAATATTTATAAATTCACTACCAAGTTCAAAGTTTAATTCTTTCCTAACTGAATTGAAGTAAACGTCTACCTCTCCAAAATAAATATCGTCTATTCTTTTAGCTTCCCCCAAGGTCTTAATTGATAAATTAGATGAAGGCGTTACGGAAATTTCAAATTTATCTTTGTAAAGAAAGCAGTTTTCTTTCATGACCCATGACAGTATGATGCCTGAATGTTGTTCCCTGTAGGCCTCAAAAATAAATGCCTCATCAGCTGAAGGAATTTTTTCTTTTGATAATTCACTTAAAAAGCTTTGTTCAGCAGAAATATTTACAATATGGAATACACAATAAGTAATGAATAATAAATTTTTTAAAGTTTTTTTTGTAATTACCTTTTCTTTCATTGTTATAAGCTGCGCCGAAATATCCCCTGTTAAACTTATTATAAAGGATGCTCATTTATATGTACCCTTAAAAGGATCCATGATGACAAGCGGATATTTAAGTATCGTCAATAAGTCAGATGAAAATATTGAGATACTCTCAATTGATTGCTCTCCAATAAGGGCAGAGATTCATGAAACTACAATCAATGCTGAGGGTTTAATGAAGATGACAAAGCCTGATTCTGTTATTTTAGAATCTCAATCTAGTACCATTTTTGTACCGGGGGGAAAACATATAATGTTTTGGGGGTTAAATGGATTTGACTCCAAATATCTCCCGTGTTCATTCTCATTAATTGATGGAGACTCAATTAATTTTAATTTTTTAGTACAGACTCGTGGGTAACATAATAGAAGTAAATAATCTCATCGTAGACTTTGAATCTAAAGATAAAATCTTTAGGGCAGTCGATAATATTTCTTTTGCTATTGAAAAAGGAAAGACCCTCTCCATTGTTGGCGAATCAGGTTCTGGAAAATCAGTTACTGCTTTATCAATACTTCAACTCCTGCCCGAAGGAACTGTAAGGTATTCTGCAGATGCTTCGATAAAATTTGAAGATAAAGAAATCCTCGACTCTCCTAAAAAGTTTTTGACTTCTTTAAGGGGAAATAAAGTATCAATGATCTTTCAAGAGCCTATGACATCTTTGAATCCTTATCAGAAAGTTGGTTTTCAAATAGATGAGACGCTGATAATTCACAGAAAATTGAGTACAGATAAAGCTAGAGAAAGGACCTTAGATCTTCTCAAAAAGGTTAAGATTCCTGACCCAGAAAAAAAAGTTGACTCATATCCGCATCAATTATCTGGAGGTCAGAGGCAAAGAATTATGATCGCGATGGCTCTGGCGAATGAACCAGAACTCTTAATTGCCGATGAACCCACTACGGCTCTTGATGTCACTGTTGAGAAAGCATTACTTGAATTGTTATCTGAGCTTCAATCAGAATTTGGTATGTCGATACTCTTCATCACCCATGATCTCAATATAGTTAAAAGATTTTCTGACGAAGTTTGCGTTATGAAAGATGGAAAAATAGTTGAATCCGGAGAAGTTAAAGCTTTATTTGATAATCCTAAGCACCCTTATACTATAAAGCTTTTGAATTCTATTCCTGGAAAAAAAGAATCTGAAAATAAACAAGAAGCTATCCTTCTAGAGGCTAAAAACGTTGATATTAATTATCCGATTAAGAAAAATTTTCTTGGTCAGGTTACCGAATATTTGAATGCAGTCAAAAAAGTAGACATTAATATATTTTCTGGGACAACGACTGGACTAGTGGGAGAGTCTGGCTCTGGTAAATCTTCTTTAGCAAGAGCTCTGCTTGGAATTGAAGAGTCCGATGGGCTAATAGTTTTTGATAACAAAGATATCAATAAGTTAAGTACTAGTGAAACAAGAAAGTATAAAAAGGATTTTCAAATAGTCTTTCAAGATCCTTTTGGATCTCTTTCTCCTAGGATGACAATTGGAGAGATTATTGGTGAAGGCCTTAAAGTGCATGAACCATCTCTGAGTAAATCAAGTAGAAATGAAAAGATATTAAAAGCTCTAAAAGATGTTGAATTAGATCCATCATCATTTTCGCGATTTCCTCATGAGCTTTCTGGAGGACAAAGGCAAAGAGTGGCTATTGCAAGAGCAATAATATTGGAACCTAAATTGATCTTACTAGACGAACCAACATCTGCTTTAGATGTTTCTATTCAAATGCAGATACTAGATCTCTTGAAGGATCTACAGTCTAGACTTGGACTTGCCTACCTTTGCATTAGTCATGATTTGAAAGTGATCAGATTCTTATCTGACCGTGTTTATGTAATGAAAGACGGAAATATTGTTGAAGAAGGTTTAACAGAAGAATTATTTGAGTCTCCAATGCACGAATATACAAAAGAACTATTAGCCGCTTCGATAGCCTAAGCTATAAGTTGATAGATTTGTAATTTATAATTAATTTATGTCAAAAGATAAAAGAAAATATTCTTCTGAGATAGTTGACGGTCCAGAACAGGCACCCTCTAGGGCCATGTTGCGGGCAGTAGGCTTTGAATCGGAAGACTTTAAGAAGCCACAAGTTGGTATAGCTTCTACATGGAGTATGGTGACGCCATGTAATATGCATATAGATAAGCTTGCCGAATCTGCTGCTCTAGGAGCAAATTCAGTAGGATCTAAGGCAGTTATATTTAATACTATTACTGTTTCAGATGGAATATCAATGGGCACGAAAGGGATGAGATATTCTCTTGTATCAAGGGAAGTTATTGCAGACTCAATTGAAACAGTTGTTGGTGGTCAGGGATTTGATGGTCTCATCACAATAGGTGGTTGTGATAAGAATATGCCAGCTTGTTTGATGGCAATGGCGAGGCTAAACAGACCTTCAATCTTTGTTTATGGTGGAAGTATCAAACCAGGATTGAATAGAACTGACGTAGTATCTGTATTCGAGGCTGTTGGGAAACATTCTGAAGGTTCATTGTCAGATATTGAACTTTTGGATATTGAATCTTCAGCTATTCCTGGACCGGGATCTTGTGGAGGAATGTACACCGCAAATACTATGGCTTCAGCCATTGAAGCATTGGGAATGAGCTTACCTAATAGTTCAGCACAGGAAGCTATTTCATCTAGTAAATTAGATGACTCATTGAGCGCAGGTGAGGCGATGATGCATTTGATAACAGAGGATATAAAACCCAGAGATATTATGACTAAAGCTGCTTTCGAAAATGCAATTGCGGTAGTCATAGCATTGGGTGGATCTACCAATGCCGTCTTACATTTACTTGCAATAGCCCATGAGGCAAAAGTTAATTTGAATTTAAATGATTTTGAAAGAATAGGAAAAAGAACTCCTGTTTTGGCTGATTTGAGACCTAGTGGAAATTTTCTTATGTCTGAATTGATTGAAATTGGAGGCATTGTACCTTTGATGAAAGGCATGCTGGAAGAGGGTTTAATTGATGGCAGTCAAATGACTGTTACAGGAAAGTCTTTAGAAGAAAATCTATCGAACTGTGACACTTATCCTGCCAATCAAGAAATTGTTAGAGAAGTAGGAAATCCCATAAAAGCTGATAGCCATTTGAGAATACTTTACGGAAATTTAGCACCACAAGGTGCAGTCGCTAAGATATCAGGTAAAGAAGGTTTAAGGTTCGAAGGGAAAGCAAAAGTTTATGACTCTGAGGAATCTGCTATGCAAGGTATTTTATCTAATCAAGTCACCGAAGGTGATGTTCTAGTGATCAGATATGAAGGACCTAGAGGGGCCCCTGGAATGAGAGAGATGCTCAGTCCTACTTCTGCAATTATGGGCAAAGGGTTGGGAGACAAAGTTGCATTTCTGACTGATGGTAGATTCTCAGGAGGTACACATGGTTTTGTGGTGGGTCACATCACACCGGAAGCATTCGATGGGGGGCCAATCGCTTTTATAAAAGATGGTGATTTTATCTCTATTGATGCTGAAACAAATTTAATAAATCTTGATTTATCTGAGCAGGAAATCAAAAAAAGAAAAGATATTTGGGTTTGTCCGGTTGCTGATGAAGAAGGCGGGGTTTTAGATAAGTATAGATCTTTGGTTACCTCTGCATCTGAAGGCGCTGTTACAACTAAAAAATAATCTTTTGGGTGTTGAAAATTTTTAGTTTAGACCTAATAATGTATTCGGATAATGATTCTAACTAAAAACCCATTTACAAATTCCAAGGAGTACCTATGAATGTTGTCACATTGACAGATGATAATTTCGAGACAGAAGTTAATGCATCCGATAAACCTGTATTAGTAGACTATTGGGCTACATGGTGTGGGCCTTGCAAGATGGTTGGACCAATTGTCGAAGAATTGGCTATAGAATTTTCAGATAAATTAAAGGTTGGCAAATTGGATGTGGATGCAAATCAGAATTCAGCAGCTCAACAGAATGTCATGAGTATTCCCACTTTGGCAATTTTTAAAGGTGGTGAACTGATAGCACAACAGGTGGGAGCTCTAAGTAAAACTCAATTAACGGATTTTATTGAATCTAACATATAGAAAACACTAGACTCTAATTTCTAACAAGGTTAGTATTGGCTTATCGAAGTTTCTTCGGTCAACCCCTTCATTCACGCACTAACCCTTATTCATGCAACTAATAGAACTAAAAAGAATGCCCGTTGAAGAGCTCATTACTCTGGGCGAAGACTGTGGAGTAGAAAATGCTTCTCGAGCAAAAAGACAAGATATAATATTTGGAATACTTAAAAGCAAGGCCAAGAGTGGTGAAGATATCGAAGGCGAAGGAGTCCTCGAAATTCTTCAAGATGGTTTTGGTTTTCTAAGATCACCGGATGCCTCTTATTTGGCAGGCCCTGATGATATATATGTTTCTCCGAGTCAAATTAGACGTTTTGGTCTGCGAACGGGAGATACGATCAAAGGAAAAATTAGATCACCCAAAGATGGTGAGAGATACTTTGCAATTTTGAAAATTGAAGAAATTAACTACGAAGAACCGGACAAAACTAAAAATAAACCATCCTTTGAAAATCTAACGCCTCTTTTTCCTGATGAGAGAATGCTTTTCGAATTAGGCACTGGCAGCACCGAAGATCTATCTTCTAGAGTCATTGATCTTACTGCACCAACGGGTAAAGGGCAGAGGTCTTTAATAGTATCGCCACCCAAGGCGGGAAAAACATTACTACTTCAAAGTATAGCTCACTCAATAGAACGCAATAATCCAGAATGTAAAATTATGGTCCTGCTTGTAGATGAAAGGCCTGAAGAAGTTACAGAAATGAAACGCTCAGTTAAGGGAGAGGTCATTGCAAGTACTTTTGATGAAGCTCCTACTCGTCATGTTCAGGTTGCTGAGATGGCAATTAATAAAGCCAGAAGATTAGTTGAACACAAGCATGATGTAGTTATCCTTCTTGATTCTATTACTCGTCTTGCAAGAGCTTACAACTCAACTCAAGCTGCTTCAGGAAAAATCTTGACCGGTGGTGTAGATGCCAATGCATTGCAAAAACCGAAAAGGTTCTTTGGTGCTGCTAGAAATATTGAAGGTGGTGGAAGTTTGTCCATTATCGCAACTGCTTTAATTGATACAGGTTCAAGAATGGACGAAGTGATATTCGAAGAGTTTAAAGGCACTGGTAACTCAGAGATAAATCTTGATAGAAAGATTGCAGAAAAAAGAGTATTTCCGGCTATCAATGTAAGAAAGACTGGTACCAGAAGGGAAGACCTCCTTACCTCTGATACTGAACTAAGGAATATCACTGTATTGAGAAAGCTTCTCAATGAAATGGACGACACCGCTGCTATGGAGTGGGTATTAGATAAGCTTAAAGATTATAAAACTAATGCCGAATTCTTTGAGTCAATGAAAAGGAAATAGTTTTACTCGCTTTTCTCGATATTCTTTTTTTCCTTCCGTGAAAAAAATACTTTATCTATTATCCCTAGAATTAACACACCAATTAATGTTGTTAAAACAATTAAGCTTATTATCATTTCTGAATTTAAGATGATTGTTTTGTTTAATATGATAAGACTTTGAGATGCAAAGAGAGTCGATTTCCCATTAGTTAATACTACTGTGAGTGTTGAAAAGAATATTAGAATTAGTAATAACCTAGCCTTCATATAAATAGTATTTCGTTTCCCCACCTTTGGATTCCTTCAGTGCAGTTAGATTGAATTTAGAAAGATCTAATTTTAAATCCTTTTCACATTCAACATAGATTAACCCTCCTACATTTAAAAGATTTTGGTTACAAATTACTTCTAAAGACTTTGGAATAAGATTTTCATGAAATGGGGGATCTAGAAAGATGACATCAAACTTCTGTTTCAAAGTTTTATAATCAAATGAAATTGAGTTTGTATTTATTACTCTAGACACTTTTTCTATTTTAAGTCTTTTAGTGATATCAATAATTGATTGTGAAAGTTTTAATTGTTTCTCGACGAAAACAACATTACTAGCTCCTCTTGAAATAGCCTCTAGTCCAAGTGAGCCTGTCCCGGCAAACATATCTAAGCATTTTTTTTTATCTAAATCATTTAGAAGCCAATTAAAAAGAGTTTCTTTAGTCTTGCTTTCTGTTGGTCGCAGCGTCTTGTTTGGCTTAAATACTAGTTTAGTTCCTTTATATTTCCCACCAATAATTCTTGTTGCTGCTTGTCTTTTTACCATATGAACAATATTATGCTTTTTGAAGCCATTAGTAACAATGTTTGACTAAAGGCTTTATTCTAAATGAAAGAATCAGATCTCAAGAAAAACTTCTTAACTTCCATGCGTGGTTCAACATCAACTGTGAGTGTTATCTCTGCTAAATCGGATATCGTAAGACATGCTATGACCGCAATATCTGTTACATCATTGTCTGTAGACCCTCCTTCCATGCTTGTATGCATCAATAAAGAAGCTTCGATTCATGGCATTATTTCAGTTGATTCTTCTTTTTGTATTAACACATTATCCAGTGAGCAGAAAGATATAGCAGAAATATGCAGTAATAGTGAAGAGGGCGAAAAAAGGTTTCAGAATAATGCCTGGAATGAAGACGGCAGTTATATTTATAATCAAGAATCCTTATCTGCTTTATTTTGTGAATGTACAGATTTAATAGATCATTCTAGTCATACGATTGTGATTGGCAGAGTTTCAAAGGTATTGAATAACAGTGATCTTCAACCGCTTCTCTACGGATCAGGTAAGTACTTAAATTAATATGAAACATTTTATCTTCTCCTTATTTCTTTTTTTATCTTCTTTTATTTCTTCTGAAGCAAAGGTCTACTTTATTAACCTCAATGATGGAGACCAAGTGCAGTCACCGTTTCTTGTCCAGTTTGGACTTTCTGGAAAAGGCATAGCTCCAGCCGGAACCGATAGAGAGAACACAGGACATCATCATCTATTGATTGATGTAGATAAAATAGATTTTAAGAAATCTATTCCTTCTTCACCAAACCATATCCATTTTGGTGGAGGGCAGACTGAATCACTTATTGAGTTATTGCCAGGTAACTATTCGATGCAACTTGTTCTTGGAGATATGACGCATACTCCCCATGATTCTCCGATAATCTCAAAAAAAATAAATATCACTGTTATAGATTAAATGCGCTATTTTAAACTTACAGGTCTTATCCTGAGTTTGGTATTGTCATTTTCTCTTAAATCAGAGATAAAAATTGATGGTTTGCTCGATGAGGCAGAATGGCAAAAAGCTCAAGTGATTGATAAGTTTTATGAGGTTTACCCATATTCTCTAAGAGAAGTAAGCGAATACAAAACGCAAATATTGATTATTGAGTCTGAGAATGGCCTATATTTTGGTTTTAAAAACTACCAGACCAACGACACGATGAGAATAAATAATCACTTGCGCGACCAAGAGCGATCATTATCCGATAAAAATGGAATAGTAATCGATTTTGATGGTGATGGCATTGAAGGTTATAACTTTTTTATCTCTTCTAGCGGTTCAGTCGGTGATGCAACAGTAACAGACGAAAAGGAAAGAAATTGGGATTGGGATGCAGATTGGCAATCTGCCGCTTCGGTTAAGGACGGAGTTTGGTATTCAGAGACTTTTATACCTTGGTCAATTGCCTCAATGAAAACTCAAGCAGGTGAAAAAAGAAAAGTAAAAATGGCTTTTTACAGGATGCTTATGGGTATTGGAAGAGGCTTTTCAACTATCAAAGGAAGCGTCTATGAGAATGTCTATTTATCTGTTTTTGACGAATATCAGTTTAATAACTACTCAGTAGCTAAACTAGATTTTTTCCCCTATACAACCCTAACTGAAGATATTGCTAATTCAGATCAAATCTCAAAAGCAGGAGCTGAAATTTTTTGGAAAATTAATACAAGTAAACAACTCAACCTCACATTGAATCCAGATTTTGGACAAGTTGAGAGCGATGAAGTTGTTGTGAATTTCTCTGCTTTTGAAACCTTCTATTCGGATAAGAGACCATTCTTTGCTGAAAATAATAGCATGTTCGATGTAAGTGATCGGATGCATAGAATCATTAACACAAGAAGGATAGGTGGAAGACCTGATTATGATTGTGAAGTACAAGGTGATCTAGAAGATTATTGCGAAGAAACTCAGGCAGAAACAAGTGAGATAGATTTTGCTTTGAAATATACACAAAAAGGTGAAGTAGATTTTGGCTTTATGAGTGCATCTGAAAGGGATGAAAAATTTTCGCAAGGTAGAGATTTTTATGCACTAAGGCTCAATACAAAGGTTAATGACTTTAAATATGGGTATTTAGGTACATATGTTGATAAGCCTGTTTTAGGTACGAACGCCCAAGTTAATTCAGTGGACTTTACGTATCTTCCATCTGAAGTCCACAGAATGAATGGTAATTTGATGCATTCAAACGCAAATAATAAAGACGGCTTCGGTTTAACGCTGGGTTATTCGTTCAATCCTGATCAAGACTTTTCCTCTGGTATAGGCATAAATTTCTATGATGATCAGCTTGATCTTAATGATATGGGATACCTCATATTAAATGACCGTTTAATGTTTAATGGTAGGACCCAATTTAAAAAGACAAGATTTTCAGAGGGGTCTATTCTTAGATCTCGATTATTTGAGATTGGTTATGGATCTAAATTTAATGCCGATACAGTTCGGGAATCTTCAAACTTTGCTTTAAAAGTTGAGACAAATTTCATCGATCTGTCCGAAGTAAAAACTGAAATTTTTTATAGAAGTACGGGTAGAAATACAAGAATCACTAGAGGGTCCTCTTTGGCTCCATATATCGATATGCCCAAAGGGATGGGGGGTTATATAGAATTTACAGGTCCACGAAAGCCAAAATATATTTACAGTCTGAGGTTTGAAAGAGGTAAGGGTAGTGAGCACTCCCCAGGGATAAGTTGGAAAAACTCTTCTAGAGCCTTTGTCAAATTTATGCCTCGCGATAACTTGTCATTCAACATGTCCTATAATCATTCCAATGAAAAAAATTGGCTAAATTGGCTAGATGATAATCTCTTGGCTACTTATGAAAGAAAACAGAGAACAAGCGTTTTTGAACTTGAGTGGTTTAAAAACAATAAACACGAGTTAAGAATAAAAGCTCAACTTGTAGCATTCACTGGAAGAAATCCTACTCCCTATCTGGGAGATCAAAAAGGAAAGTTAACTCCAACAAATATCTCTATCTCACCTATCACAATAAGCGAATTAGCATTTCAGGTTAGGTATAGATATGAAATCATGCCCCTTTCTTATCTTTACTTAGTCTATTCTAAGGGCGGTCGAGTTTCTCTTAATGATGAAGAGGATGATCTTTCAAACCTCTACAGAAGACCTTGGAATGATCCTTCCGATGAAAATTTTACTGTGAAGCTTAGATATAGATTTTAGCCCCCTCTATCTATAAACTACAACCCCATTAGGGGATATATATTGCATAGGAAGCTTACTTTTTCATTACTACTTTTAGTCATTTTATCTTCACACATTTTTTCTTTCGATCTCATTATTGATGGAAAACTAGATGAAAAGGAATGGTCTCAAGCAGATGAGATAACCAAATATTATGAAAGCCTTCCCTTTACTTTAAATGATGCTTCTGGAGCTCAAAAGGTCTTGGTTCTTGAAGATGAAAAGGGCATTTATTTTGGCTTTATAACCTATCAATCTAACGAGAGTATAAGAACTCAAAAGCATCAAAGAGATGACGAAATGGCTAATGCCGATATGGTCGGTGTATCCATTGATTTTGATGGAGATGGTCTCTTATCTTATGGTTTTTCTGTTTCTGCGGGCGGTTCAATTCTTGATAATGTCGTTAGAAATGAAAATGAAGTGAACTACGACTGGGATTCTGACTGGGGTTATGGCACAAGTATAGGTGAAGGTGTTTGGTATGCAGAAATATTCATACCTTGGAGTATAGCTCCCATGAAATCTCAACAAGGCGATAAAAGGAAGGTTAAGCTTTCTTTCTATAGGTGGTTAAGAGGTGAATTTAAAGTTAATACAACCATCAAAGGTAATCCAAGAACTGAAAAGTTCTTATCCTTGTTTAATGAATACGAATTCAATAATTACAGTGTTTCAAAACTAGATTTCTTTCCTTACATTAATCTAACTGAAGACAGGGTTTTGGCTGAAACAAATAAAAAAGCTGGTGCAGAAATATTCTGGAAAATAGATGCTGGAAAACAGCTTAATGTAGCTCTCAACCCTGATTTTGGACAGGTTGAAAGTGATGAGCTGGTAGTAAATTTTACTTCTAGCGAAACATTTTATTCTGATAAAAGACCTTTCTTTTCAGAAAATCATTCTCTATTTGATGTCAAAGGCTACACATTTTTTTATCTTATCAACACTAGAAGAATAGGCGCTTCGCCAGATTATAACTGCTCAAGTTATGCTGATTCTCTTAAAGATTTGTGTGAATCCAGTCAAGTAGGAATTTCTGATATAGATTATGCCGTAAGATATACTCAGCAAAATGAGTCCATCGACTTTGGTTTTTTAGGAGCTTCGGAGGCGGATGAGCAATTCAGTCAAGGCAGAGATTTTTATTCTGTTAGGGCTCGAAAAAATACTGATAATTTATCAGTAGGATATATTGGGACTTATACCGAAAGACCTGTTCTGGATCGAGAGGCAGAAGTCCATGCCGTAGATGTGATTTACAATCCAACCGATAAAATTAGAACGAATGCTGTTTTCATGACTTCAAGCATAGATCAAGGTTTGGTAAATCCCCATAGCTCCTCTGGAGAGGCATTTAGATTGAGGTTTTCCTCTTCTCCAAAAAAGGGAAGATGGCATGATATTGGTCTTTTTTATTTTGATGAAAATATTGATATCAACGATATGGGTTATCAGATGTTGAATAACTGGATGTTCTTAGGAGCGCAGAATGGATTTAAGTTTACAGACTTTGGTGCAACTTCAATACTACAGTCAAACGAGCTTGAGTTTGGTGTAGGTGTTGAAAGTAATGCTGATTTAGATAAATCTTGGAATTTTACTTACCTTACTTATAAATCTACTTTCAAAAATACTTCTTTTTTTGAATTTACTAACTTCTACAGAACTTCAGGAAAAGATTTTTGGATTACAAGAAATAATATAGAAGCTCCTTTTATTAAAAGGCCCGAAAATTACGGATCTCTTTTAAATTTTAAAGGACCTTCTCAAGACTTTTTTAATTACTTTCTAGAGGCCAAGAGAGAAAAGGGCTCGCAATGGGCTTCAGCTTCCGGTTTTGCTACTTCTTATGCAACACAGCTTGAGTTTGCACCGAGTGATAACATTGACTTTTCACTCTATTATCAGCATCTAGACGAAGATGGTTGGGTAAATTGGATTCAAGATAATCTCTTGGGGGTTTATACCAAAAAACAAAGAACAACCGTTGCAGGTTTTAATTGGTTTGTTGGTGATAAGCATGAGTTAAGAATAAAGGCTCAAATGGTCTCATTCTTAGCAACAAATCCGAAGGCTGTTTTAGGAGACTCTTATGGAGATCTTAATGCAAGTGATATTGCACTGACTGCAATAAACTTAAGCGATTTAGCCTTTCAAATAAGATATCGATATGAAATTATGCCCTTAGCTTATTTGTATGTAGTGTATTCCAAAGGAGGGAGAATCGTAGAGACTGATGAGGAAGATGACTTAGGTAAGCTATATCAGCGACCTTGGAACGATCCTCAAGCAGACAATTTCACCGTTAAGGTTAGATATAGATTCTGATTACTTCTGTAAGCCCTTTAATTGCTAATTCAGATAGCTATTCTTTTCCTATATCTTTAGAATGCTGATCTACTAAATCGAGGAAAACGCTTGCCTATAAAGTCAACTCTCCAATTATCAACTTTCTTTTGCCTTCTTCTCATAAGTCCATTTTTCTTTTCTGAAATACTGATAGATGGAATTATCAATGAGGCTGAATGGGATGAGGCTAGAGAAGTAACTAAATTTTATGAGGTGTATCCATTCACTTTGGAAGAGCCTAAATACGACCAAAAAGTTTTAGTTCTGGAAGATGAGAAAGGTATTTATTTTGGTTTTATAAATTATCAATCCACTGAAAGCATTAGATCCAATAAGCATGAAAGGGATCTAGAGAGACCAAATGCAGATAGAGTTGGTGTGAATATAGATTTCGATGGAGATAATATTTCAGCTTATTCTTTTTCTCTTTCAGTTAGTGGATCTAAAGGTGATGGTACATACAAAAATGAGAACGAAAGTAATCCAGACTGGGACGCTGATTGGGACTCTGCAACATCAATAGGCGAAGATGTTTGGTATGCAGAAATGTTTATTCCTTGGTCGATAGCACCCATGAAAGTGCAAAGTGGAGATTACAGGACTGTTAGGCTCGGGTTTTACAGAATGGTTGTCGGAGCATACAAGGTGAATGCCACGATAAAAGGTAATCCCTACACTGATGAGTTCATGTCTACATTTAATGAGATGAAATTCAAGAATTCTAGCATCTCAAAAATAGATTTCTTTCCTTATATAAATGTGACCGAAGATAGGATTTCAGAAGAAGTCGATACAAAAACAGGAGCAGAGATCTTCTGGAAAATAGATTCAGGTAAGCAATTGAATATAGCCATTAACCCTGACTTTGGACAAGTTGAAAGTGATGAACTCGTCGTTAATTTCACAGCAAATGAAACTTTCTACTCAGATAAAAGACCTTTCTTTTCAGAAAACCATTCTTTATTTAACGTCAAGGGATACGAATTTTTTTACGTCATTAATACAAGAAGAATTGGAGCTGCTCCGGATTATGATTGCTCTAAATTTGCAGAAAACTTACAAGCTATCTGCTCTTCCTCAAAACTTGGGACATCAGATATTGATTTAGCAGCGAGATATACACAACAAGGAGAGTCTTTTGATTTCGGTGTCCTTGCAGCTTCGGAAGCAGATCAAGATTTTAGTCAAGGGAGAGATTTCTTTGCTATAAGGGGACGAAAGACTAGCACTGATTATTCGCTTGGTTATTTAGGGACTTATGTTGAGCGACCTGTGCTGGGAAGGGACGCAAGCGTTCATTCCTTTGATTTGGCATATAGACCAAATGACAAGACAAGAATAGCCACCATTTTACTTAATTCTAATATAGACGGAGATACGGGAAATGGTTTCAGGTTTAGGCTGGTGGCTGCCCCAACAAAAAAATTGTCTCATGATATTGGGTTCTTTTATTTCGATGAGGATTTAGACTTGGGAGACATGGGTTATTTGGTAACCAATAACTGGGCTATTCTTGCCGGTCAAAGTAAATATAAAGTTAATGATTTTCAAACTGATTCAATAAACATGTCCAGAGAATATGAGTTTGGTTATTCCACTCAAACAAACGCATCTGGAGATCGGGCAAATGATGGGCTATCTTTAAAGGTAACTAATACCTTCCAAAACACTTCAAGAATAGAAATTGAATCAAGTTTTAGAACCTCCGGAAAAGACTTTTGGATAACCAGAAGAGATGAAGCTGCACCCTTTATAAATATGCCAGCTGGCTACGGTGCGAGACTGCAATATTTAGGACCCTCTGCAGATTTTTTCAATTATTTCTTAGAGGTGAAACGTGATCAAGGTAATCAATTTGCCCCAACATTAGGATGGGCAACAACCTATTCTGGGAAAATAGATTTCTCTCCCAATGGAAACCTAAATTTCTCTATTTATCATCAGCATAATAAAGAAGATAAGTGGTTAAATTGGTTACAAGGAAACTTATTAGGCACCTATGATAAGAAACAAAGAACTACCGTGGCAGGATTGCAATGGTTCAAAAATGACAAGCATGAATTAAGGATAAAAGCTCAGATGGTAGCTTTCACTGCTAGAAATCCTATTGCGTACCTGGGAAGTTTTGATGGAAATCTAAATGCTACATCGGAAATATCTCTGGACCCAATTACTCTGAGTGACTTAGCTTTTCAGATAAGATACAGATATGAGATTCTTCCATTGGCATATTTGTACGTTGTGTATTCTAAAGGCGGAAGAATAGTTGCCACTGATGAAGAGGATAGCTTAAGCGAACTCTATCAAAGACCTTGGGACAATCCCCAGGCTGATAATTTTACAATTAAACTAAGATATCGGTTTTAATGAATATGTTTTTTTGCGCAACACCATGCTCCATCGACTCTAATTGCTTCTGTTTGAGGTATATTTAAATTACATACCTTACATTTCACTATTTCAGTTTCTATTTGATTGCCTTTTATAGCCTTACGAGATTGGTTGCTTATTCTAGTGAGTATATATATTGATATTATTACTGAAACTAGAATCAGAAATTGCCACATTTTTATTCAGATGCTTCTGGTTTTTTGATGTCTTCTTTTCCCAGTAAGCCTAGAGAAAGTACATTAGTCCATGAACGTTCTTTGACTGATTCGTTCTTTTCTAAATCGAAGTTAGGATAATTTGCGTTAAGTATTTCTAAGCTGGTAGTTCTTAATTCGTCGTAGCCAAGAATTTCATAAGCCTCTATTAAAATAGAAAGAGCAAAAGGAGTTTGTGGCGTATTAGGCAGGTGCTCTATTACATACTTAGCTCTACCGATAGCTGCTAAGTACGCTCCTCTTTTCATATAAAAGTCAGCTACATAAATTTCATGATTCGCTAACAGGTTTTTTAGATAAATCATCCTTTGTTGAGCATGAGAAACATATGTACTACCTGGGTATCTAGAAATGAAGTCCGATAATTCATCAAAGGAAGTTTGGGCCATTACAATTTCTCTTTTGGCCAGATCAGATTGGAAATATCTTGAGAACAAACCCGAATCATCTGTAAACGCAGCTAAGCCCTTCATGTAAAAGGCGTATCCCGTATGCGCATGTCTAGGATGAAGATTAATAAAACGTTCTGATGCAGATTGACTGGCTTCAAATTGGGCATTCATATAATAGGCATAGATCAGTTCTGCTTGGGCTTGTTCTGCATATCTACCAAATGGAAATCTCGATTCAAGAGCCTCCAAACTATATATTGCTGTTGAGTAACTTCCATTCTTCAGTCTTGTCTGGGCTTGATCATAAAGCTCTTTCTCTATGAGCCTCTCATCGGGCATTTCTTCATTAGAAGAACACGAAGCAAGGGTAATCAGTAAAATAAAAATACTCAAAATACTGAGATTTCTCTTGCTAGATTTAGAAAAATTGTGAACGATTGTCATTTAAGCTACGAATTCTACAGATCAGACTAGTACTTGGACAGAAAAAGGTTTGTTAGGTTCAATTTTTCTAAAATGGAAAAGAAAAAAAAGATATCACTCAATTACACGGTACTCGAATCTGATGAGGGATATAGAGTAGATCAAGTTGTCGCTAGGCAATTCTCTGAATACTCAAGAGGACATATCCAAAAATGGATAAAAGAAGGCGATTTGCTTGTAAATGGTAAGGAAGTTAAGCCCAAGCAGGCACTGATGCTTGAAGACACAGTTTCAGTTAATTTTTGGGAAGAACCCCAACTCGCCGACCAGGCAGAAGATATACCTCTTGAAATTATTTTTGAAGATGAAGAGATTATTGTGATTAATAAATCAATAGGACTTGTAGTGCATCCAGGTTCTGGAAATCCAGATGGCACTCTAGTCAATGCTCTTTTAGCACATGATAGCAGCCTTGGTTTTCTTCCAAGGGCAGGTATTGTTCATCGTTTAGATAAGGATACCTCTGGTCTTATGGTTATAGCTAAAAAGGAATCTTCATATTTAAATCTTATAGATCAGCTGAAGGCAAGATCTGTAAGGAGGACTTATTTAGCAATCGTGGTTGGGGTTCCAATTTCTAATAAAACTATTAATGCTCCTATAGGCAGGCATCCAAAAATAAGAACCAAACAAGCTATAAATCAAAACGGTAAAGAGGCCATCACCAGAATAAGTGTCAGTGAATCTTTTAAAGGATATGCTCTATTGAAGGTAAATTTAGAAACTGGTAGAACACATCAAATACGTGTTCATCTCTCTCATATTGGCTATCCAATAATAGGAGATTCAGTCTACGGTGCTAGAAAACAATTTGCTCCTGGTTCAACCGAAGAGATAAAAACCACTATTTCTGAGTTCAAGCGCCAAGCACTCCATGCAGAAGAGCTTGAGCTCATACATCCTGCGACTCAAAAATCAATTTCTTTTGAAGCAAAAATCCCTTCTGATATGGCTAGGCTTTTAGAAATACTAAAGGCTTAATTTATGCTTTTCATCAAACCAATAGAGCCCCTTGGAAGAAATATAGAGTGCTTAACACTTACTAAAAAATTCTTTGATCACAATGCTATAGATCCAAAAAAAGAGAAGCTATTTTCGAGTTTTTTAAATTATCAAAACAAACCTATCCAATATATGGATCAAGTTCACAAGCACTCAGTTGAAGCTGTCTCCTCTGTATCTCCTCCAATAAAAACTACTGATGCTCTTATCTCTACTTCAAATGACATTGTTTTGAGTGCAGTTTCAGCAGACTGTCTTCCTATTACAATATCTAAACAAGACGGAAGTGCATTTGCGATAATCCATGCGGGATGGAAAGGTTTGATTTCTGGAGTAATTCAGTCATGTATTTCTTCATTTACAAAAGATAAAGTCCATCTTTCAGCATGGATAGGGCCATCCATTTCTAAGAAGTATTATGAAGTGGATAAAGTATTTTACGATGCATTCTTATCTTCGGACAAAGCATCTCTATCAAATTTTAACAAAATTAGATCAGATAAATGGTTATTTAGTCTTCAAGGAGAGGCGCAAAGGATATTAAAAAAGTATGATGTAGAAGTCCAGGATTCGAATCTATGTACATTCGAAAATCAGGATTTATTTTATTCTTATAGAAGAAATCAAACAAATAACAGGTTACTTACAATTATCTGGAGAGATGAATGAGCTTAAAAGGTTTTATTGGATTGGGTGTGATGGGTTTCCCTATGGCCGGGCATTTATCAAAGAGCCATTCTATCGCTGTATATAATAGGACACAGTCAAAAGCAGAAGAATGGCTTGAGGTGTATGAGGGAAAAACTGTCAGCAGTCCTGAAGATCTTGGTCGTTTGTGTAGTGAAGTCTATATTTGTGTTGGAGCTGATAAAGATGTCAGAGAAGTTATTTCTGGAGAAAAGGGTATTTTAAATACAATGGTTTCTGGCAGTATTATTGTTGACCATACAACGACTTCTTCTATTCTTTCAAAAGAAATGAGCGAGCTTTGTCTACAAAAGGAAATTGCCTATATAGATGCACCTGTTTCAGGTGGACAAGCCGGGGCCGAAAATGGAACACTTACCATTATGGTCGGAGGTAATGAAAAGGCCTACGAAACAGCTGTTTTGACTATGTCTTGTTACTCAAAATTTTCAAACTTAATGGGACCTTCAGGTTCTGGACAGTTAACTAAAATGGTTAATCAAATCTGCATTGCAGGATTATTGCAAGGTCTTGCTGAGGGAATAAATTTTTCTAAAGAAGTTGGATTAGAGACAAAAGAAGTGATTGATGTCATTTCACAGGGCGCTGCACAATCTTGGCAAATGGTTAATCGCTGGGAGACCATGTCTTCAGATCAATATGATCATGGATTTGCCGTTGACCATATGAGAAAAGATCTAGGCATTGCCATCGAAGAAGCAAAAAAAAATAGTCTCTCTCTAGAGGTGACAGAGCTGGTAGATAAGTTCTATCAAGATATACAAGAGATGGGCGGTAATAGATGGGATACCTCAAGTCTGTTAAGGAGATTGAAAAAAAATGATTAAATTCCCCGAATCATCTGATGTTAATTGCCAAGAATTATTAAATGCTTCAAAAGAAGGTCTACTTGAGCTCGCTGAGCAGATGAAAATAGATAATTTAAGTGAGGATTTTTTAGAAAAAATCGTTATCCCCATTGCTTATCATTTACATAGTAAATTTTCAAAACAAAATAAACCTTATCTAATTTGTTTTACGGGAGGACAAGGGTCAGGCAAGACTTCTTTATCTTTCTTTATACAAAAGGTACTAAATGATTACTGTGACCGGTCTTCTATGGGTTTTTCAATTGATGACATTTATAAATCTCAAGAAGAGAGACGTCTTTTATCGGAAGAAGTTCATCCTCTTTGTTATGTAAGAGGTGTTCCAGGTACCCATGATATAACTATGGGGTTAGATTTAATTGAGCAGCTATCGAATGCTGATCATGATACAGAAACTAAAATACCTTCCTTTTGTAAACCTGAAGATAAACACTATCCCGAAGAAGACTGGCCCCTATATTTAGGAAAACCAGATTTCATATTTTTTGATGCTTGGTGTGGAGGAGCAAAACCTGTACCTGAAGAGAATTGGCTTCCTCCTTTAAATAAGCTTGAGAGGGAAGAAGACCCTGATGGTATTTGGTCCAAGTGGAGTAATAATGAACTGGCAAAAGATTATCAAACTTTATTCTCTAGATTTGATCTTCTTTTAATGATTCAAGTACCAAATATGGAATTTGTTTATGAAAGCAGGTGGATTCAAGAACAGACTCTGTCTAAAACTATTACTGATCCTGCTTTAAAAGAAAAGATCATGAGCAAGGAAGAGGTGTATCGCTTTGTCATGCATTATGAAAGATTAACTCACTATATTTTAGATGAAGTCCCAGGCTTTTCAGATATAGTTTTATCTAGAGATGGAGATTTTAAGTTCTCATTTTCTAAAGCTAACTAAATCTTGAAAACATAAGGTTTTCTTGACTTAGAGCCCTGTAGTGTCAAAATGCTCACCCTCTTAAAGCAAGGTTAAATTTTAAATAAAATTAATGGACAATAGTTATAAATCTGGTGCTGAAGCATTACTGCACTCACTTCATCTAGAGGGGGTCGAGCTTATGTTCGGTTATCCGGGTGGAGCAGCTTTGCATATATACGATGCCATTTTTAATCAAGATCATGTCGAGCATATATTGGTTAGACATGAGCAAGGCGCAGTCCATGCTGCAGATGGTTATGCAAGGGCAACGGGTAAGCCCGGGGTTGCGTTGGTTACTTCAGGACCGGGTGCCACTAATGCTATTACTGGACTGGCCACTGCTTATATGGACTCCACACCTATCGTAGTCATTTCAGGTCAAGTAAAGTCAATGTTAATAGGTACAGATTCTTTCCAAGAAACAGACATGATTGGAGTCTCTCGTCCCATAGTAAAACATAGTTTCTTGGTGCAAAAAGCAGAAGATATTCCAGAAATAGTAAAAAAAGCTTTTCATATTGCAACTACAGGAAGGCCAGGGCCGGTTGTTATAGATGTACCTAAGGATTTCACTGATCCTGAATTTAAATTTGAATTCAACTATCCTTCAGAGATAAATATGCGTTCTTACAAGCCAGCACAAGCTGGTGATTCGTCAAGAATAAAAGAAGCAGTAGATTTAATTGAGCACTCCAAAAGACCGGTTATATATTCTGGAGGCGGGGTCATACAAGATGATGCCTCAGATGAACTCATCGAGCTTGCTAAGCTTTTAGACTTTCCTATTACCAATACTTTGATGGGCTTGGGTGCCTTCCCAGGGTCAGATCCTCAATTCATGGGAATGCTAGGGATGCATGGAACTTATCAAGCCAATATGGCGATGCATAATGCAGATCTGATCATAGCTGTAGGAGCAAGGTTTGATGATAGGATCACCAATGATCCCAAGAAATTTTCTCTGCAAGCTAAGAAAATACATATTGATGTAGATCCAGCTTCAGTTTCTAAAATAATACATGCTGATGTCCCGATTGTGGGTTCAGCAAAAGAATGTCTGTCGATGCTCATTCAAGAAATTAAAGGAAGAGATCTCAAAATAAACCATGAAGAAATATCAGCTTGGAATAAGCAAGTTTCTGACTGGAGAGATGCTCATGGATTAAATCATTCTTTGCTTGAGCTTGGACCTCAGAACGGAAAAATCTTACCTCAGCAAGTTGTCCAATCTCTCTATAAAGAAACTGAAGGAGAGGCATTTATCACTTCAGATGTAGGACAACATCAAATGTTTGCCGCTCAGTATTATCATTTTGATAAACCAAGACAGTGGATCAATTCTGGAGGTTTAGGAACTATGGGATTTGGTCTTCCTTCTGCCATGGGAGTACAACTTGCATATCCCGACGCAACTGTAGCTTGTGTTACTGGCGAGGGAAGTATTCAGATGTGTATCCAAGAACTATCTACATGTCTTCAATATGGACTGCCAATAAAGATAATAAATTTAAATAATGCCGCACTTGGAATGGTCAGACAATGGCAAGATATGCAATATGGAGGGAGATATTCTTCAAGTACCTATGAGAATTCTTTGCCAGATTTTAAGGCTTTAGCTGAATCTTATGGTCATATTGGTATCAAGGTAGCAAAGTTTGAGGATTTAGAATCGGCGATGAAAGAATGTATTTCTCTCAAAGATAGATTGGTATTCTTGGATGTAGATGTAGACCCGAATGAACATGTTTATCCTATGCTTGAGGCGGGTAACTCCATGGATTACATGTGGCTAGGTAAAGATAAGAAAACTTGGTGATGAAAAGGGTTATAGCTTTATTAATGGAAAATCAGCCCGGAGCCCTATCTAGGGTTGTTGGTCTCTTCTCTCAGAGGGGTTATAACATTGAAACCTTAGTGGTGGCTCCAACTAGTGATCCTACTTTATCGAGATTAACTATGTCCACTGAAGGAGATGAACAAGTCGTAGAGCAGATTACCAAACAATTAGATAAACTAATTGATGTTGTAATGGTTTCTGATCTTGGTAGTTCTGACTTTGTAGAAAGAGAACTGATGTTAATCAAATTTAAAAAAGATTCCTTTCCCGAAGATTCTTTTGATGAAACTAATATAGTTTCTAATAACGAAGAGATTGTTAATGTTCAAATTATTGGAACATCTTCAGAGCTCGATCAATTAATCCTAGATACTACATACAGTAATCCTATTGAGATTGTAAGATCAGGTCCTTTGGGAATCTCTTCTGATAAAAACACTTTAAGTATAGATAATTAAATAGGAGAAACTTATGCAAGTTTATTATGACAAAGATGCTAATTTAGACATCATAAAAGATAAAAAGGTTGTAATAGTCGGATATGGATCGCAAGGTCATGCACATGCTAACAACCTTAAAGACTCGGGTGGCAATGTAACAGTAGCTTTAAGAAAAGAGTCTAGTTCATGGTCTAAAGCTGAAGCTGCTGGGCTAAAAGTGCAAGAAGTATCTGATGCGGTTAAAGATGCTGATATGGTCATGATACTTATGCCAGATGAATTGCAATCGGCAACTTATAAAAGTGAAATAGAAGGCAATATTAAAGAAGGTGCTGTATTGGCTTTTGCTCATGGATTTAATATTCACTTTGATATGATCGAACCAAGAGCAGATCTTGATGTGATAATGATAGCTCCGAAAGGTCCTGGACACACTGTTCGATCACAGTACGAAATTGGAGCAGGTGTTCCTTGTCTTATAGCAATCCACAAAGATGTATCTGGTAATGCCAAAGAAATTGGTCTTTCTTATGCATCAGCCATTGGTTCAGGCCGAGCAGGAATAATAGAAACAAACTTTAAGGATGAAACTGAAACAGATTTGTTTGGTGAGCAAGCAGTTCTTTGTGGAGGATTAACTCAATTAATCCAAAATGGATATGAAGTTTTGGTTGAAGATGGATATCCGCCAGAGATGGCTTACTTTGAATGCTTGCATGAGGTTAAGCTCATAGTAGATCTTATTTATGAAGGTGGATTAGAAAATATGAGATACAGTATTTCTAATACCGCTGAATTTGGTGATTATGTCAGTGGTCCAAAAGTCGTTAACTCTGATGCTAAAGATGAAATGAGAGCTGTGCTTAAAAGAATCCAATCTGGAGAATTTGCTCAAGAATTTATAGCCGATTGTAGAGAAAGTAACGACGGAAAAGGGGGTCCAAGAATGAAAGAATATCGTAAGCAAACTTCTGAACATTCAATTGAAAAGGTAGGGTCTGAGCTTAGGGCAATGATGCCTTGGATTGCTCAAAACAAAATTGTTGATAAAGCTAAAAATTAATTTATGTCTGAAGATCCTCAAGAAAGTCTAGATCTCTTTGATGACCACGAAGAGGTGGTTTCTGAGGATGGTAAGAAGGTAACAAGAAGAGGGATTTATTTACTCCCAAATCTTTTAACTACGGCCTCATTGTTTTCTGGGTTCTTTTCTATAATTTCGGCAATTAATGGAAACTTTATAGCTTCAGGGATGGCTCTCTTTGCTGCCCAAATGCTTGATGGTTTAGATGGAAGAGTAGCAAGACTAACAAATTCTCAGAGTCTATTTGGTGCCCAATATGACAGCTTGTGCGACGTGATTTCCTTTGGTTTGGCTCCTGCAATTATAGTATTTCTCTGGGGTTTAGACTCTATGGGGCAAGCGGGTTGGGTGTTTTCATTCCTCTATGTTGCAGCTGCTGCATTAAGACTGGCACGATTCAATACCTATATAGGATCAGAAGATACATATTTTAAGGGGCTGCCAAGCCCAGTTGCTAGTGGGATGGTCGTTTATTTTGTGTGGGCCATGAGTTCTTATGGTATTCAGGGAGAACAGGTTGGGGCGATTCTTGCAACTTTTACTGCTATCTTGACTGGTTTAGTCTCTTTATTAATGGTTGTAAATGTTCCTTACTATAGCTTCAAAGAAATAGAGCTAAAAAAGAGAGTACCTTTTTTCAGTATGCTTTTTGTTGTTTTTATATTTGCACTTATTTCTATAGATCCTCCCTTTGTATTGGCTATCTGTGCATTTTGCTATGTCCTGTCTGGACCGGTACTTTGGGTAGTTAAAGCCTTACGTAAATAGTTATTTTCTAGTAAGATGCGCGATCCACATACGTGGGTCTGTAGCTCAGCTTGGTTAGAGCGCACCCCTGATAAGGGTGAGGTCGGTGGTTCGAGTCCACCCAGACCCACCAACTTTTTACTAAGGTAATTCTTACCAAAAGAAATTTAGGGGACCTGTAGGTCCCCTAAGTCCTTAAGGATAGAAAGGGTTATCAGTTACATAAGCTGGAAGATCACCAGATCTTCTAGTTCTGCAAACTGGCTGCCCAAGCTTTTTCTTAAGGGATTTTTTGACCGCACGATTGATTGATCGCGCTTCTTCATAACTAGTCATAACATCTCCTTTTAAAAAGATGCGTTCCTTCGGCATTATCACCTACTTCCGTCCCTCACGGGATGAACGAAGATGCGTTCCTTCGTCACAATTGACTACTTCCGTTCACTGCTACATTTAGAGTGAATGAACGTATGATCAATATTAACCAAAGTCATAAAGACTAGCAAATGTTAGAATTAAAGAAGATTTATAACAATTAAAAAAAATATGAAAGCAGTAGGAATTATGAAACATGGTGGCCCTGAGGCACTGGAAGTATTAGACGTACCTGAGGTTGATGCAGGACCGGGACAAATTAGAATTAGGAATTATGCCGCTGCTGTAAATCCTACAGATGTAGCAGCACGAAATGGTTTAATGGCTGAGTATCAAAAGATAAATCCACCGCCTTATGTTCCTGGAATGGATGCAGCTGGAATAGTTGATCAACTTGGAGAGGGAGTAGAGACCGATATAAAAATTGGGGATGAAGTTATGGCTATGGTTGTACCAAGTGGAAATTATGGTGCATACAGAGAGCAAATTGTTTTAGATCAGAATGCAGTTGTTAGAGCTCCAAAAGATACTTCGCATATAGAGGCCTGTACACTACCCATGAATTCTCTTACTGCTAGATTATCTCTTGATTTACTTGGACTCAAAGAAGGACAGGTTCTTGCAGTTACCGGAAGTCCGGGAGCTTATGGAGGTTATGTTGTGCAGCTTGCTAAGGCAGATGGCCTAACAGTTATTGCTGATTCTAATGAGTCAGATGAAGAACTACTTAAGTCTTTAGGTGTCGATATTATTATTCCAAGAGGGGAAGGATATGCCGAAAGAATAAGACAAGAATTTCCAAATGGCGTGGATGGTATAACGGATGGGGCTTTATTAAATGAACTGGCTATTGATGCTGTAAAAGATGGAGGTTCTTTCACCTCGATTAGAGGTTTTAAAGGCAAACCTCAGAGAGAGATAGATTTCACAACCACTTGGGTTACAGCATATGATTGTAAGAAAGACATATTAGAAACTCTTAAACAACAAACTGAAGAAGGCATTCTCACTCTAAGAGTTGCAGATACTGTTGATACAGAAAATGCTTCTGAAGCACACAGAAGACTAGAGGCAGGAGGAACTAGAGGCAGGATGGTAATTAAATTTTAAAAATTTTTACTTTTACAGTCAGATATTAAAGTTCTAAATTTCTTGTAAGAATCAAGAATAAATAGTCACCAGAAGTATTCTATTTGAATTTCTTCTTAAGCTCTTTTGAAAAAAGTTCTTTGAGAAGCTCAATATCTCTTAATCCGTTATATGTAGATCTAATAATTAATGCTATTTCTCTATGTGGTCCAGTCTCTTTTAAATGAGCCTTAGAAAGCAATTTATTATTTGCTAAAAGTTGTTCTAGGGCCATTTCTGGGACCAAAGTCGATCCCATTTTTCCCGCGACGAGTTGTATTAATGTTGTAAGGCTTGAAGCAGTAATATTAAGATTAGAATTTGATGAAAGCTTACAGGCCTCTAGGGCTTGATCCTTTAAACAATGACCCTCTTCAAGAAGCATTAACTCTGATTCTTCCAGCTCCTTTGCACTAATTTCTTTTTTTAGAGCATGTTTACTTTCTTTGTGACTAATCCAAAAAAAATCTTCTTCCCAAAATTTAAATGGCAAAAGACCTTCAAGCTCAAAAGGCAGCGCTAGAATAGCAGTATCGATTTCTCCTCTTTTAACTTTATCAACTAGTACCTCAGACTGTCCTTCAATTATTGTCAGATTTAGAAGCGGATATTCTTTTTTTATAGCAGGCAAAACTACAGGCAGTAGATAAGGACCAATCGTCGGGATGATTCCCAAGGATAAACTATGACTTAGAGGTTCTTTTTTGAGATGGGCTAGTTTTTCTAGATCATCAATTTGTAACTTAATCGATTGAGCAGATTCAAGAAAGATCTTACCAAGTTCGGTTTTTAGAACCCTTTTATTATCCCTTTCAAATATTTCATATCCAAGCTGATTTTCCATTTCAGTAACAGCATTACTAAGTGTTGAGGGAGATACAGAACATTCGTCCGCGGCTTTTTTAAAATGTAAATTCCTAGACACAGATAAAGCGTAATTAATTTGTTTTAGTGTAATCATTTAAATATTATATATTCGAATTTATCGAACATAAACTTCTATATATTAAAATTTATCAATACATTAAATTTCTATACAGTGCACCAATTATTTTAATTAAAAAGGAAAACCCATGGCTTTAATAAACACACAAATCAAACCTTTCACTGCAGATGCTTTTAAGGATGGCGAATTTATAACAATAGATAGCGCTGATCTGAAAGATAAATGGTCAGTATTCTTCTTTTATCCAGCAGACTTCACTTTTGTTTGTCCAACAGAATTAGGAGATGTTGCTGATTATTATGAGGAATTCCAATCAATGGGTGTTGAAATATATTCTGTTTCGACTGATAGTCATTTCTGTCACAAGGCTTGGCATGATTCTTCTGAAACAATTGGCAAGATCAAATATCCAATGATTAGTGATAATACGTTTGAGATATCTACAAACTTTGAAGTACTCAGAGAGAATGAAGGAAGAGCTGATCGTGGAACTTTTATTGTTGATCCTGACGGAGTCATTCAAGCTATGGAAGTAACCGCTGAAGGTATTGGCAGAGATGCAGATGACCTAATGAGAAAGGTTAAAGCAGCTCAATATGTAAGAGCTCATCCTGATGAAGTTTGCCCAGCAAAATGGAAAGAGGGCGAAGCAACTTTGGCTCCATCTCTTGATTTAGTAGGAAAAATTTAACTTAGTATATGAGGGCGCATACAGTGCGCCCTTTTTTTATTTTTAAACCAATTAATTATGACTAGTCCTTTGCTATCTAAAGAGATTATTGAATCTCTCAAAACCTATACAGAAAATATAAAGAATCCAGTAGAGATAATCCTTCAATCTGGTGTGCACTCAAAAAGACCAGAGTTAGTAGATTTCTTATCTGGTATTGCTGAAGTCTCTGACAAATTAAGCTTCGATGAGCAAGATACACAAGGTTTACTCAGGAGCCCAATCAGCTTTATGTTGAAAACCTCTGGAGCACCTAATGGAATTATGTTTTCAGGTATTCCCAGTGGCCATGAATTCAATTCACTGATTCTGGCAATCTTGCAAAGTGGGGGATCAGAGCTACGCCTTGATGAGGGTATCAAGACAATTATTGGGGGAATTCAAGAGGAATTAAATTTTGAAGTCTTCGTCAGTTTAAGTTGTCATAATTGCCCTGATATCGTTCAAGCCCTAAATCAATTCGCTCTTATCAACCCAAATATTAGTAATGAAATGATTGATGGAGGTCTATTTCAAGAACTCATTAATGAACGAGACATACAAGGAGTGCCGAGCGTCTTCTTAAACGGAGAATTATTTGCCAATGGTAAAGTTGAAATCACTAATCTAATAGAAAAGCTTCAATCTAATCTTGTCACTACTCCTCAAGTGCAATCTGAGGTTAAGGCTTTACCTCTGCAAGATGTTGTCGTGATTGGTGGCGGTCCAGCAGCTATTAGTGCTGCAATCTACAGCGCAAGAAAAGGGTTAAAAGTAACTATGGTGGCGGAGAAGATGGGTGGTCAGGTTAAAGATACTATGGGTATAGAGAATCTAATTTCTGTATCCAGCACCACTGGTCCTAAACTAACTACAGATATGCAGTCCCATATGAAAGATTATGATGTGACTTTAAAAGAACATCTCAAGATTACTGAGATAATAAAAGGAGACATTAAGACTCTTGTACTTTCTTCTGGTGAAAGAATAGAGACTAAGACAGTTATTATAGCGACTGGGGCTAGATGGAGAGAATTAGGAGTACCAGGAGAAAAGGAAAACATTGGAAATGGGGTAGCTTATTGTCCGCATTGTGATGGTCCATTTTTTAAAGACAAAGACGTATCTGTTGTTGGGGGTGGAAATTCAGGTATTGAAGCTGCACTAGATCTTTCCGGTCTTGCGAAGAGCGTTACCGTATTGGAATTTTTGCCTGAACTTAAAGCGGATAAGATTCTCACAGATAAAGCTTTCCAGAAACAGAATATCTCAATTCATACCAACGTAGAGACAAAAAGAATTATCGCAACCGATGGCAAAGTCTCTTCAATAGAGTTCAAGAATAGAGAAACAGGAGAGCTTCATGAAGAAGATTTGGAAGGAGTCTTTGTTCAGATAGGTTTAATTCCTAACAGCCAGTTTTTAGGAGATATCGTTGAATTGACACCTTATGGTGAAGTGATAATCAATGAGAATGGAGAAACATCTGAACCTGGAATCTTTGCATGCGGAGATGTAACAACGGTGCCCTACAAACAAATCATTATTTCTATGGGAGAAGGTGCAAAAGCATCCCTATCGGCTTCTGATTATTTAATGAAACATGCCCCGGCCGAATTAGAGCAAGTATCTTAATAAGACCCTACCTAACATATTCGTTTTTTGGCATACTTTTATTCGTATACGTATGTCTAACAAGAAAAAATTACTCAAGAAATTGCTTATTATTGGATACGATAATCCTAAATTAGCAGACTTAAGTGAAAAAACCCTTATTGAGATACTCAATAACAACGATTCTTTTTACAAGAGAAACTCTTATGAATGATATGCTTTTATATTATTCATTTGAGGAGCTGAAATAAATTTTGAATAGACTGATACTTTGGTTCGCATATTTTCTGGTTTTTACCACACCGATTCAAATTTTCTTTTGCCTTTGGGTCTACTCTTTCTTACTTTCTCCTGAATATAGTCTCTTATCTTTCAGCACAGCAGATTTTTTTGATCTTACATTTTTTAAACCTATAAAGACTTGGTTGTACTCTTGGTTTTGGAATGCTTTCTTGGATTTCGTGTGGTCTCTACCAGCAGCTTTAATATCTACCCTTAAACTCGTCATAAATACCTGGCTAGGATTTTGGCTTTTGCCGATAGCTAAGAATCTAAATACAATTCACTCTAAATGATTAACTTATTTTATAGATGTACTCTCATTACGGGTTTGTTTCTCTCATTGCACGCATGGAGTGAGCAAGATAATAAGAACGCTATTGATGAGGCTATGCTAGTTTTAGATTCTTTTATGCATAACTTTAATTTAAGAGATATGAAAACTTGGTCTGAGACTCTTAATTATCCTCATGTTAGATTTGCAGGAAGCGAAGTTACTGTCTGGGATACTAAAGAGGAGTATTCTGCTATAGATATTTTTGACGGGCTTGCATCTACCGGTTGGCATCATTCAGCTTGGCTGTCGAGGAAAGTCACTTTAGTATCAGAAAATAAAGTTCATATCTCAACTATTTTCCAGAGATATGATGAAAATAATAATCCTCTGAAGCAATATCAATCTTTATATATCGTTACCAATAAAGATGGACATTGGGGAGTGCAAGCAAGATCAAGCCTGGCTCCTTAATGAATATTAGTACCTTTATGTGCGTATAAATTAAAATAAAAGACCATGATAAAAAAAGCTTTTGCAAACTTCATAATTAAACGTACTTTTGCTGCGAAGCTAAGAAATAAAGGCATGAACACCTTTTCAAACTTTGAAATCCTTAAGAGTATTCGTACCTCTGCAGAATTAAAAAGGACAGAAGAAAATAGACCTCATGAAGTAATGTATTTTCATAAGGTAGATGATCCTTATTCGCATCTTGCAATTCAATATATTGATAAGCTTCAAGAATCATTTGATATTTCTTTTCAAGCTATTTTGGTTGGGGAAGAAAATTCTGATGCAGTTCATGAGCCTTCCTTATACAGCACTTATTGTTTAGAGGATGCTAAGCGGATTGCTCCATTTTTTGGAGTTGAATTTTCTGCAGAATCTTACCCTTCAGCAGAATTGGTGATTAAATCTAACAAAATATTAACTGCTGTAGATACTTTAAATTTTGCTGAAGTTGCAAAGAAGGTAAGCTCTGCTTTATGGTCTAGTAACGAATCAATTCTTGATGATTTATGCAGGGAATATAGTTCTTCAGACGATGAAGTCTCAAATAAATTAGAATCAGGCAATCTCATTAGAAGTGAAAAGGATTATTATTTTGGTTCTGCATTTTATTATGAGAAAGAATTATATTGGGGGGTTGATCGCCTTCATCATTTAGAGGATCGACTGATTGAGCTTGGTTTAAAAAAAGATTCAATTAACGAACCTATTTGTACACCACATCTTAGTGCTCCATCTAAGATGGAATCTACAAAAACAGTTAACCTTCATTATTACCCCTCTCTAAATAGCCCCTATACTTTTGTAAGTGCAAAAAGAGTAAGAGAGATGAAGGATGATTATCCAATTAATCTAATAACGAAACCAGTTTTACCGATGTTGATGAGAAACATGACAATTCCAGCAATTAAAGGAAAGTATATTATTTCGGATGCAGCACGCGAAGGAAGGAAAAATAATTATCCAATGGGCTCAATATATTCTCCAATAGGAAAACCTGCTAGAAAGGCTTATTCATTATTTCCTGTTGTTGATGAAGCAGGAAAGGGCTTTGAGTACATAGACGAATTATTGCGAGCATCTTTTTATGATGGTATTAATATTGGTGATGATGAATATCTTGAATCTCTTATCACTAAGCTTGATTTAGATTGGTTAGTTATTAAAAAAGAATTAAATACGAAAGCCTGGAAAAAGGTCTTAGATGATAATTTAAAAGACATGTACGAAGGTAATTGTTGGGGTGTGCCAAGCTTCAAGATTACAGATTCAGATGGCAGTGACCCTTTTTACGTATGGGGACAAGATCGAATGTGGTTATTGAAAGAAGAAATTAATAGACGATTAGGATAGTGTCATGAACACATTAGATCACCCATGGTTTGAGCAATGGCCTGAATCTGATAGCTATAGAGCATCTGATGGAACTATTAACCGAATCCCATTGAGGTTAACTAGCAGTAACTTGATTATTTATGGGAGTGCAAATTTAGACGAAGTCTTAAAGGAGTTTGAACATGAAGATCATATGCCTGTAACGGTATCCGGTGAAGTGCCTGTCCAGATCTGGTGTAATAACTTTATTGATACCGACTGTGGTCCTAACGAAGTTGCTAATCCCTATACTGAAACATGGTATTCATTTCCGGTTACCCCTAAAAGAACTTCCTTAGATCTGCCTTACGAAGATGTATTCTCTTATAATGTGAACGCTCCCGATACTCTAACTTGGTGTCATAGAGTTCTTTGCGGTCCTGCTAAGGACGGGCATGATTTAGCTGCTAAAGCTGCCATTGCAGGGGGAAGAGAGATATGGGGATTTCCAAAACATCCTGACCTGGCTGATTTAGATTTTGATTATTCAGATGAAGAAGCAGTTTCTTTTACAGCTCGACATCAAGGTAATGCAGTCATGACTGTCAAAGTAAAGAGACCAGAAAGCACAGAAGGGTATTTAGCGGTAGATGCAGATGCCATTACTGAGACAGGAGCCTGCATTACGCCTAGACAAAATCTTAAGGAGCCTAGTTTTGTTGCCAAACAAACTCGTTACACTCAGGCCTTTGCTGCAACCATGTATTTTTCACCATGGGACGATACAACTGATTCATTAATTATTTATAATGATGAGGATTTTTTTGGTGGCTTACTTCATAGTTGGATGTTTAAACCACATTTAAAGATGCATTGCTCCGACTTGAAAATTGTTGCTTTCAAACCCGAAGGATGGAACGCAAACTTTAAAGGATAAATTTACAATGAAAAACTTTTGGATCTTAATTATGACTTTTATTTTAACCACTTGTGGCCAAGACAATGATGCCCAAAATAACTTGATAGAGAGTGAAGCGTATTTAAAAAACAACTTATTGAACGATGGTGTAATAGCAATTAAACCAGGTCTTCAATATCTAGTTATGAAGTCTGGTTCAGGAAAGACACCAACTTTAAGTGACACGATAACGGCAGATTTCCATGGAACATTGAAAGATGGATCTGTATTTTGGAGTTCTATTGATAATGGCGAGCCTTTAATAACTAAGCTTTCCCAATTAATCCCAGGTTGCCAAGAAACAATTTCATTAATGAGTGAAGGCGATTCATGGCGCATTTTTATTCATCCCGACTTAGCTTACGGAGAGTCAGGTAGGCCAGGTATTCCTCCCAATTCAGCATTAATATTTGATATAAGTTTACTTGCCGTAAACTAAGAAGCTTAAAAAAAGGAAAATTAACATGCAATACGAAGAAGTTATAAAGGACAGAAGAAGTGCTAGAGGTTATTTAGACAAACCAGTCCCTAAAGCAGTCCTCGAAGAGGTGATTGAGTTGGCAACCAGAGCTCCTTCTTCTATGAATACGCAGCCGTGGCATTTTCATATTGTGACAGGTAATGCACTAGACAACATTAGAAAAGAAAATACCAAAAGAAATGTTGAAGGAGTTCCGCCTTCTAGAGAAATAAGACCGCCTCTAGGGTATGAAGGTGTTCATAGAGAAAGACAGATTGAAATTGCCATACAATTATTTAAAGAAATGGGTATTGAAAGGGATGACAAGGAAGCTAGAACTGATTGGGTCTTAAGGGGTTTTAGACAATTTGATGCCCCAATTGCAGTAATTGTAACTTTTGATAAAACATTACAAGATGAAGATATTTCTAAATTTGACTGTGGTGCAGTTGTAAATGGCTTAGTAAATGCGGGATGGTCAAAAGGCCTGGGTTCTGTAATTAACAGTCAAGGAATTATGCAATCTCCTGTAGTAAGAGAGCATGCCAAAATACCTGATGATGAAGTTATTATGATTTGTGTTGCAATGGGCTACCCAGATAACAGTTTTCCAGCCAATAAAGTCGTTTCGAAGAGAAGGCCTGTTTCTGAAGTGGCAACTTTTATCGGTTTTGAAAGTTAGATTTTGAAGCATACTTTATTTTTTTTATTTTTTTGGTCTGAAATCATGTTTGCTGAGATCTTTGTTGATGTGCGAACGCTTGAAGAAAGAGAATTACTATTTATTGACTCAACGCATCACATCGAATGGCAAGAGATACTGAATGTTAAAGAGATAGCTTCTTTCGAAGATAAGATTTATCTATTTTGTAGAAGTGGAGTAAGGTCTGAGAACGCAAAAAATATATTAGTTGATGCAGGCTACACTAATGTTTTTAATATTGGAGGATTTAAAGAAGCCTCTGAATATATTAATGAAAAAAGGAAAAATCCTTAAAATTGATGCTACTCAATTAAAAGGATAAAATAATTCTATGGAGTGGTTAAGTCAGCATCTAGAACAATGGGGTTTGGTTTGGTTTGGTTTATTGTTTTGGGGCAGCATTTTTGGGGCGGTACTCATGTATGTATTTGATGCTAATTTTCTAATGTCTTTAGTGGGTTACTTGCTCGGATTAGCGTTTGGTGTAACAGCAAAAAATAAAGGTTGGTCATGGATCAGTTAGACCATTCTTCTATAGATCTTTCAATCGAAGCTGAGAGAAAGATTGCAAGAACATTCATGGGAAGGATTGAATGGGAGATGATTGCCATAGGCATTCTTCAGTTCACGACTTGGATTGCAACTTGGGTGCTTGTAATCCAGGGAATTATTCCACTATTTGTCGGTTTCTTGATTGCTCTTTTCACAGCCTGTAATGCTTACCTTCCTTCACATGCCGGTCAACACGGCCATTTATCTGGCGGTAGGAAGAATCTTCAATGGTTAGATTATTGGGTTGGGCAAATCAGCGTTATTCCATTAGCCCAGTCCCATGATATTTTAAAAGCAACTCATCTTAAGCATCATGCCCACACAAACGATCCCGATAGTGATCCCGATTTTTTCCATGGTAATGCTAAAAATTGGTGGGAAGCGGCTGTCAATGTAAATGTCTCTTACAACGAAGATGGCCCAGCTTTGAAGGCCATAGAAAAGCATCTTGAAGAAGATCCAAAATTTAAAGAGGCACTAGAAAAAGGGGGTATCTGGGGATTGCTTTTTTACTTTGCACAGATAATCCTTGCTGTTCTATATCCTCTAGAAACCCTTCTTCTTTGGTGGATACCCAAAAGGGTAGCTACATCATATTTAGGTATCGTCTTTTCTTACTTTCCTCATTCTGGACTTGGGAAAGGTCGATATACTGATACAAGATTTTGGACCAATAAAATGCCTAGGTTTTTAAATCATTCAATGCAAATTCATACTATGCATCATATGTATCCTAGAATTTGTCATTATGATGAGGCTAAAGCAATAGAAGTGCTAAAACCTTTTATGATAGAGCGAGGAATGCCAGGGGCAGAATATATTCCTGAAAAATTAAGATGGAATCCAGTTACCTATATTAAGGAGGCCTACTTTGGCGGACGATAAACAAAAGATAGAACAGGGTGTACAGCTATATTTCGATAGTATGTATGAATCAGACCCAGCTAAGGTCAGAGAAGCTTTTTATCCTAATGCAATGATTACAGGATACATTGGAACAGGATTGGCCGAAATGAGTGTTGATGATTTCGCGAGTTTCGTTGAATCTCAACAACCTTCCCCTAAAGATAAGGAAGAGGAGATATTATTGGAGATATTATCCTGTGAATTGGCAGGCTCTACAGCATGCGTGAGAGTCAGGGATGGTTATATAGGTAATGTCTACTTAGATACACTCTCATTTTTAAAAAAAGATGGTGAATGGAAAATCTACAATAAACTATTTCATATTGAGTCCTAATTCATGAATATGAGAGTAAAGCAGATTTCTACAGCATTAGGTGCTGAGATTACAAATGTCGATCTTGCAAAAGTATCTGATGTTCAGGTAGAAGAAATTAAATCTCTCTTAACTGAACACAAGGTAATATTTTTTCCAGGTCAAAATATAAGTCAGGATGAGCATGTTGAATATGGCTCGAAGTTTGGTGAATTAGAAGGGCATCCTAATCTTAAGAATAAGACAGTAACCCATCCAAAAATTTTTGAACTTGCTGCTAGTTCTGGCGGGATAGCTGATGAATGGCATACTGATATAACCTTTCAAGACTCCCCTGCAATCATGTCTGTGCTTCATATGGTGAAGTGTCCAGAATTGGGTGGCGATACTATGTGGAGTAATTTAAATGCAGCTTATGAAGCCTTATCTGATCCAATAAAAGATTTATGTGAGGGTATAACGGCATTGCATGACGCGAGACCTCATGGCAAACCTGAAAAAACAGCAATTCATCCAGTAGTGAGATTGCATCCCATTTCAGGTAAGAAGGTTTTATATGTAAATGAACACTTCACTAGAAGAATCGTAGAAATGAATATTGAAGAAAGTGATATGTTGCTTTCTTATTTAACAAAGTGGGTTACAAAACCTCAATTCACAGTTCGTTATCATTGGACTGAAGGAACCATTGCGATGTGGGACAACAGGAGTACTCAGCATTATGTGGTTAATGACTTTGTAGGTGAAAGAATTATTCAGAGAGTGACAATTATGGGGGATGAGGTAATGGGATCCTCAAATCCAAGATGGAAGCCCGCGTTAAGAGAAGGTTTCTCAGCAGTCACAACCCACGATAAACAATTAATTACTCATCTAAAAGAAAAAGGCTCCCTTTAAATCTCTATCGTAGCTTCAACAACGGCATGTTTTTTAGGTGCTGTAATTGCATTTAAAACTTCAAACTTTAACTTTATTGCTTTAATGACCTCGAGAGTCTTGACCATGATAGTTTTCGTTTCATTCTTTGGAATAAAGATGTAATCATCAGATCGGGAAAAATTATAGGCTGACAGATTTTTTAAAGTCATATCAGATGAGGAGTTATTAGATATCTCAACTCTTAATATGGATGTATCTCCTCTGTAGCCCAGTGATTTAAAACCTAAGATTGAATCTAATAGAGGGACTAGGTTTTCTTCTTTTCCAATAAGTTTGTTTTTATAGAAAACTATTGTTCGTCTGTCTAAAAGTGCCTCTTTTATTGAGTTTCGGTTTCTTTTTTCTGAAAGAATCAATGTAACCGGCCTATGTTCGTTTTTACTTGAATCATAGTCCCATTCGATAAGCTCATGAACGTCTGATGTACCGATAATAGCGAGGTTATTATCTAAAGCAATTTGCAGAGCTTCTTCGGAGTATTCTTCAGTATTAACAACTTCAATGCCATGAATAAGATCTTTGGCAATCATCTGTTTATGCATCTCAGTAAGTCTAGAAACACCATCATTTGCTTGTGAACCCCACATAGGATGATTCCAGAAAATAAAAGCACCTTGTCTTTTAGCTTCTTCTAAAGCTTCAAAAGGAGAATATAAGTTACCAAGAGCATATTGATCCGCAACCTCTAACTCTTCATCACTGAGATCTTCAATATTTACTGCTTCACTCATTATCTTCCGTGCTTCTGGTAGCAAACTCTCATCAATATTAAATAGAGTATTTGCATCTTTTATAAACACAGCATTTAAATGACCGGGAGGCATTTCACGCGTTATCTCGCTTCCCGCTATAACTATTAAATCAGTTTCTTCTGCGGCTTTCTTAGCTTCTAGGAAAGCTATATTTCTATTTTTATTCGGTATATATCTTATATGTGGTTGATACTCTAGATGCTCCGTGATGGCTATTGCGTCTAATTTATCTTTCATCGCCTCCGCAACTCTTATATTTGGCCATACATGCCCATCAGAAAAAACAGAATGAGTATGAAGATCAGAGGTTATTGTTAGGTAATTTTCAGTATCCGGAAATTCAATGGACCTATCCTGCCCTGATTTAAATGAATTAACGCTTCCATGCATATAAATGTTTAAAGAAAATAAAGAGACTACAATTAATGCTGATAGCTTTTTCATAGTGACTTCTAATTACTTACAAAATTAGCTATGGACAATGCTGTCTCATCACTAACTTCAGG
>Ga0213861_10000190_pt1 | contig 49869 bp, 32 predicted proteins | sample PICome_4_FD_160110 | JGI IMG/M metagenome (GOLD analysis project Ga0213861, IMG submission 160110) | Coastal seawater microbial communities near Pivers Island, North Carolina, United States - PICO131 | ecosystem: Environmental > Aquatic > Marine > Coastal | place: USA: North Carolina... | reverse complement strand
TGTTAGAGCATAGCCCCGCCCCCACACTACTAGGGACGAGGCACACTATGCACACTACTGCACTATGAAAAAGCTGTTAGATGTTAGATGAGCGTGGTGACGTATAGCCCTTGATGCTCACCCTTGAGGCAATCTGTTAGAGTGGTATAGCCATTGTCGTCTGCTGCTACCTTAACGTATTCATGCAGTGCGTCCATGTCGAGGCTCATCTTCCTCGGTCCGCTTGGGTAGTTCCACACTATGATTGTGCCTGACTGAGCGAAGCGCATGATGCTGTCTAGCGTATCCTCTAACTGATCCTCTGTCTCTTGGACATTCAACACGTTAGACACAAGGATCACTGAGTATTTCTTTTCTATCATGTATTCATCTATTGATAGATCATAGCCATCGATGCTATACTCTTGTGGGCTTAGTCTGTTAGACCAGTAGTTATCCTTACCACATCCAAAGTCTAACACATCATCCTCATGCTTAGTGATAACGTGATCTAGTGCATAGCGGTATACCCTAGCCTTAGGCGTGAAGTTCTTACGGTATGTCTTTGTTCTAGTATCCATTCTAGTATCCATTAGTATCTATTCTGTTAGATGTTAGTATAGGCTTGCTTCGACTGCTTCATAACGGAACATGCCGTCATCATTCATCTGGTCAAGCTGATCATCAGTAGCTTGTTTGCCATCTACATGGGCATCACAGATGAAGGCATCGACAAAATCGGGATAGTCACGCGTATCGAGTCCATCGATTTCGATGTTAGAGATCTGTGCGGTATAAGCTCCACGCTCGGAGCAATTGAATTGGAACTGTGTTCCTGTTAGTATATTAGTGTTCATAGTGATATTATTCTGTTAGTGGTTAGGTAAGTAAGTAGGGATTAGGTGCTTGTGGTTCTCTCTGAGATCAGACCAGCTAGTTGGCTCACCAGCAGAATCGACAACCGCACGATTGATGTCGCCATGTGTGAAGGGTGTGCCGTTGATGGTCACATCGTATCCACGACATGAGACAGCGGAGAAGCTACCAGATTTGAAGTAGACAGTCACAGACCATCCAGCCTTGTCGTCATGGATTGTCTTCTCTACATGTGAGAAGGTAGGGTAGCTGCGGAAGTCAAAAGCTGTTAGGCTGTTGATGCGTAGTGAGCAGGGATTGAGTGGTGGTGTAGTGTATGCTTTCATAGTGATTTTCTTTCTGGTTATATTTTACGATATTTTTAGTGACCTTGCAAGATGTTTCGACACTTATTTTCAGCATCTCTTTTTGCTTTCATTACCATCTCACGCTCACGCTTGATCTCGAACTGACGCTGACGCTCCTGCTGACGCTCAAGATTCTTGTTAGCGTTGGCGACCATCTCAGTGAGGATCTGCTGGACGTTTGGATTAGGAACAGGTGATAGTGATGTAGTGTTTCTCTCTTGCATGGTTGTATTATACCACCAGAGCCGAAAAATGGAAGCATAAACATCATTTATTTTCACATTCTAATCGACTGAGTATCAACGAGTTAAAATGTTCCACGGAAAATGTTCCACAGAATAGTGATAAACTCCGAAAAAAGCAAAAACAAGAGAGTTTTTATTGCCTAATAGCATCTAACAGACCCCACCCCCATTAAGTGAAAAAAAGTGTTGGATAACTGTTAGAATTCGCAGGGGGGACTACTTCTTCAGTTTATCAACAACGATTCAGTATAAGTTATTGGGGCTGTGCCCCTCCCCCCTATTAATCAGAAAAAATATATAAAAAAAATACATAAAATCGTTAAGTGGAAAAAAATCGGATCGGCCATTTTAAAAAAAGGAATATATAATAACTCATATGCCGCGATTACTTTGAGTCTTGACAATAATAAAAAATAAAATATAATAAGCTTTAGGCAAGAATAAGATTAAATAATTAATATGCCGCGATTACTTTATTATGAAAGAAACAATTATGTGCTGGGAATGTGAGAAGAATCCAGCCACAGAAAATCACCATCCAATACCCAGAGTTTACGGTGGTAAAAAAACAGTTCCGTTATGCGGTTCGTGTCACGGCATGGCACATAACATGAATAGGTCAATGGATCATGCGAGTTTAATTAAAGCGGGGTTTGAAAAAGCTAAAAAGAATGGAGCCGTATTTGGGAGACCAGTAGGTAAGTTTTATTCAAGAGAGGAGTTTCTCAAAAAGCACGATGATATCGTGCAACATCTCAACCAAGGGGTGTCGATAAGGAAAACTGCGGAAATAACCAAAAAGGGAGTATCTACAGTACAAAGAGTCAAAAAAGAAATCTATAAAAAGTGATTATGAAAAAGAAATGTACAAAATGCTTTGAAGAAAAACTTCTTGAATGTTTTAGTAAAACCAAAAGAATAAAAAGCGGTTACATATCCATATGCAAAGAGTGTTCCAATAAAAAGGCAAACACAAGAAGAAAGGTTAGGAGGATTGAAGACCCAGAGTATAGAGCTAAAGAAATATCCCTATCAAAAAGGTGGAGGACTGAAAACAGGGATAAAAAGAATGAATATAAAAGAAAATATGAAAATGATCGATACCACAACGACCCTATTCATAGACTAAAGATGTTATATTATAGTTCTATAAATAGAGCATTATCAGGAAACAAAAGAGGTAAATTAAAATATCTTGGTTGTTCTTTAGAGTATCTTCAAGAGCATCTTAAATCTCAGTTTGAAGACGGCATGACGTTAAATAATAGGGGTGTTGGAAAAGGTAAGTGGCATGTTGATCATATTTTACCTTTAGCTGCCGCCAAAGGTAATGAGGATGAAATAATAATGTTATGTCATTATACCAATCTTCGTCCAATGTGGAGTCATGAAAACGAGGCTAAAGGCGACAAATACTGTCCTAAAGAGCTTCAGACATATTTTAAAGAGAGAAAAGCTGCCAAATAGTGTAATAATTTACGCAATTATGGCTGAGTGGGAAAGTTATGACAAAAGCGATGGAGCTACGCTACCTAAATTCTTCAGAAAGTGGATTTTGAAGAAATACGGCGAAGAAACTATGGCTTTGATTGATCGTGGCGGTAAATTTCATGATTATTTGACTTACAAGTACCCTAACACTGCCAAGCATAACAGAAAAAGTTTTATAAAACTACTTAGGAGGTACAAAATACCAAAAAAGTTGGTAAAAATGATAAATTTCGGGTTATGGCTGTATGATATCTCCCCTAATTGCTTAAAAAGGTTATTGAAGCGCACTGCGTAACAAAATAGTGTATAAATTGTTATGACGGACGAGAGTATGGCCATCACTATAGGTAAGGCTAATCAGGAAATAGAAGATTGGGCAATTGATTATGACTATGCTCCTAACGAGCCTAATGAAATAGGCAGCACCCCAGGTGGTTTTAACTATATATTGGGGGCAAGAGCTTTATATGCTAATTCATTATCAGTTAGCCTTGATATGGCAGCAGAAGTCAACAGAAAAGCTGGTTTAATTGATATAGACCAGATGTACAAGCAAACAGACCCTCTGAGTTGCAAGATAAATGTAGAATACTACATATCTAATAATCATTATCAGGGCAGTGGGTTTAGAGATCCTTATTTGTTTATGAGGGACGATATAGATGGGGGGAATGGTAGCGGTCAGAACTTCTTCCCTATTACAATAGGTAAAAATATATATAACAAATGTTTTTTGGAAAGTTTAACTATAGATATAAACCCCTTTGCTCCTGTTGTTTGCAAAGCTAGTTTCAGATCGACTGCTCCTCCTAGCGGTGAGCTTTTGGAAGGAGTCCATACGGCCCAAAGAGATGAGAGGAGTAATAATTATTTAATGAACAGCGATAATTTTATTTATGGTCATAATTGTCAATTAAGCGGTTGGATAACGAATTTAACTAATGTTAATTCTGTTTATCAGTTAAATTTCAGTAGAAATTATGGTCGCAAAGATATTTATTGTTTAGGGGAACAGATTCCAAGAAAGTCTTTGGTCAAGAGTATAGAAAATAAAATGATTATAAAATCAACTGGTTTTAAAGAGATAATATCGGCACAAGGAATAAGAACCTCTGGCGACATAGGAGTTATCATGAAAGACTGCAGTGGTGTTAGACCTCAAACAGTGCCTTTTAATTTAAACTCTTACAATGTTGATGGAGCTATGAATATGGGCAGCGGTTCATATGTCACAAGCCAACGTTACTCTATAGCAGGTGGTGACGCTCTGGAGACAGAGATGGTAATTTCTCAGGGAATATTATAAATATATAACGTTATTTGAGTAACTATTATAGTTGCTTTAGTGTATTTATAGTGAATCAAGACTTCAATAAAATACGCCCAAACTGCGAAAAGTTTTTTTTACATAAGTTTTAATAATTCTTGATTTATTTTGAAAATATTTAATTTTCCTGTATATTATAGTGTATGAATCATATTTATTGCACAGAATGTGGAAAGAAGGTTGAATACACATATTCCAAACCAAAATTCTGTTCTAGTTGTGGGTCAGGTTTTGGCGGAGTAGGTGAAAACAAAGAAAATTTCAAAAAAAATAAAGAATCAGAGCCTCTAGCGGAAGACGAGACTGATTCCGAAGATGTTCCCGAGCTTCGTAATGGCCTTGCCGTTGATATAGAGTCATATGGGAACAATGTTTTTTCTTTAGAGTCTTTAATGGGAGAGAAAGACGCACCGAAAACAGCCAGAAAAAGAAGTGTTAACATAAACGACTTTATTGATGGCAGAAGAGACTGAAAGGAAGTTTGAGGATTGTATTGATGTAATAGAGAACGCCATAAGGAAGCAGAGAAGCAGGTGGCGTTTAGATTGCATTAGTTGGTTTGATTTTGAGGATGTGGAGCAGGTCATCAAGATCCACATTTACAAAAAGTGGGATATGTGGGATCAAAAAAGGCCTTTAGAGCCTTGGATCAACATTATCGTGTCCAACCAGATAAAAAACTTAGTTAGAAACCATTATGGTAATTATGTTAAGCCCTGCGCAAGTTGTGAGTTTAATATGGGCGATAATGCTTGTTCATTCACATCTCAAAAAGTTCAAAACAGAGAATGTGATAAATTTGCTAAGTGGGAGAAGACAAAGAAGTCTGCATTTAGCTTGAGAGTGGCAGTTTCCGCTGATGAGCATATGTATGAAATAGGATCTGCAGAAAGCGAAGATAATGTTTTTTTTCATAACTCCGTTAAGCGTCTTAATATCGAAATGAAGAAAGAACTAAGCGAGATGCACTACAAGGCTTATAAGATGTTGTATTTTCAAGATGATAGCACAGAGGAAGACGTAGCTAATTTAATGGGTTACAAAACCAACGAGAAAAAGAGAAAAGCTGGTTACAGACAGGTGAAAAACCTTAAAAAGATATTTGCGCAAAAAGCAGAGAAGATAATGAGGGATAATGACATAATAATTAGTGGAGAAGGAGAAGCGGAATGAAATTAACAGACGAACAAGTAGACTTTTTACAGAAAAATAGTAAAAAATATCAAGATTTAAATGTTTTAACTCAAAAATGCTTTCAAAATGATGATTTAGACGGCAGGACCAAAGAAGGTAGGTCTGTCAGGAAGTTTTTGATTGAAAATGACATAAAGTTCAATACTCAATTCAAAGGTAAACAAGAACCAATTAAATTTAGTAAAGAACAGAAGGAGTTTATAATCCAGCAAGCCGAAGATGGGTTGTCTTCATTGGAGATAGCTAAATTATTGTTTCCTGATAAGCGGGTTAACCCACTAAGCTTGGAACAAAGGGGTGTCTTAGATATTATTAGAGATGTTAACCCAGACATTATACCGTCCAAAGATAGTGGGGCATTGAATTCTTATATTGCTCCCAAAGCGACTAGTCGAATAGTCAAGAAAATAAACGAGGCGACGGGGCTAAACCTTGAGGAGTCAAAAATCAATAGGCAATATCAAATATGTGTCGAGAGGTTAGGTATTAATTTAAATAATTCTCGTTTTTTAAAAATAATGAATAACTACTTAGACGTAAGCGACAGAGACTTATTTGAGCAGGAGTTCATACGACTCACTTGGGACAAACCCGATTTATCTGCTGACGAAATAAACCTTTACCTGAATGTATGTAAGGAAATCATAAACCTAGAGGTCGTCAGTAAGCATTTGAACAAACTTAATGATATGTTTGATATCGCAGATGATCAGACCGAGATGTCTGTTAGACTTGCCGAAATCATCAAGGCTAAAAGCTCCGAGTACCATCAGTGCGAAGGTAGAATAGAGAATCTGACTAAAAAGTTACAAGGTGACAGGTCAGACAGAATGAAAAATAAGAAAAAAGAGAATGCCTCTATATTATCTATTGTTCAGATGTTCCAAGAGAAAGAAGAAAGAGACAACATGGTAAGGATTGCTGAAATGCAAAAAGAAACAGTTAAAAAGGAGGCCGAAAGACTTGAGGGAATGGCCGAATGGAAAGCTAGGATACTAGGTATAAGTCAAGACGATGTCATTTAAGTGTAAAGAGTGCGGCGAAGACTTCGAAGCTCAAAGAGGTCTACATACACACATAAAGAAACATAGCATGTTTCTTGGTGACTACTATGTAAAGCATTACGCACGTAAAAACAAGCTTACAGGAGATCTTCTGCCCTTTAAGAACTACAAGGATTACTTCTCGAAAGATTTCTCTCAACCACACCAGCTTATGGAGTGGGTGAATAAGTCTCCAGCACAAGAGGTGAGGGAATACTTAATTGAAATACTACAAAAGAGAGTATTTAATAAAGATATGGGCTATGGCCCAACGGAGTTGGAGCTAAGATCAGCTGGATTACCATCAATTGAGGTTTACAAAGAGTATTTTGGCAGTTACACATATGCGTGTGATAAGGCTGGCGTAATGCCATTACTAGGGAGTAAATTGCCAAAAGAATTCTTTAATGATTATTCTGATGTCAAAATATTAATTGATACTAGAGAGCAGCAACCTCTTTCTTTCAAAAACTCAGAGTCTTTTAAATTAGATGTGGGCGATTATGGTGTTACTGCTAAAGACTACGACTATACTTATGTGGATAGGAAGTCATTTGGTGATTTTTGCGGAACAACGACAGTAGGATATTCTCGTTTTTGTAAAGAGCTTGATCGATGCAGGTCTTTGGGGGCTTACTTGTTTGTGGTAATGGAGTTCTCATTCGAAGGTATGGATGAGTGCAATTACAAAAGCTACAAGAAGTATAAACTTGATTATGTTCTTCATAATATGCGTGAAATACAAAAGCAATATAAAGACTGTTGCCAATTTGTGTTTGCTGGATCTAGAGAGTTAAGTGAAGAGCTTATTCCTAAACTGCTTGTTTGCGGTAAGCAATCTTGGAAGACCGATATAAATTATTTTTGGTCTAAACATTTAAATGAATCATGAGTTGGATAAAAGGAATACAGGAGTCAAGAAATAGGTTCCCCGATATAAATAAAGAGCTTTTAGAAATAGAAGGTTACCTAGAAGAGGACGAAGCAAGAATATTGTTTTATAAATTTCTACGACAGAACCCTTCCTTTGCTGCAGAGTTTATAACTGGGGTCAGATTGTTCCCTTTCCAGCACATGGCTATTAAGGGCATGATGGAGACCGATTACTTTTTGGGGATATGGAGTCGCGGAATGTCCAAAAGCTTCTCTACGGCCGTTTTTGCGCTGTTAGACGCTATTATGAATCAGGGTGTCCACATAGGAATCATATCTAAGTCATTTCGACAGTCAAAAATGATCTTTACTAAGATGGAAGAGATAGCTCAAAGCCCAAAGGCTGAATTTTTATCTCAATGTATAACTAGGGTGTCTAAAGCTAATGACCAATGGGTCATGGAGATCGGATCTAGCAAAATTACTGCTTTGCCTTTAGGAGATGGCGAGAAGCTCCGTGGTTTCCGTTTTGAGAGAATGATTATTGATGAGCTTTTACTGATGCCTGAGAAAGTTTTGAATGAGGTTATTATGCCATTCCTTTCTGTTATCAAAAACCCTACAGAAAGGCAGGAGACTTATGATCTAGAAACTGAGATGATTAAGCAAGGCAAACTTAAAGAGGAAGACCGTCATAAGTGGCCGAACAACAAGATTATTGGTTTATCTTCTGCATCATATAAGTTTGAACACCTATACAAAATGTATTCTCAGTATGAGAGTTTAATTTTAAACGAAAACGAACAGGATAAGGCTCACAGAACTATAATGCACTTTAGTTATGATTGTGCGCCTCAACAACTTTATGATCAAAACCTTATTGATCAAGCAAAAGCTACTATGAGCCAATCTCAATTTGATCGAGAGTTTATGGCTGTATTCACAGACGATAGTTCTGGTTACTTTAAAGTAAGTAAGATGGCTGGATGCACAATACCAGATGGGGAAGGTCAATGTATAGAAGTAAAAGGTCAGCCAGGGGATGAATACATATTGGCATTTGACCCGTCTTGGTCTGAGAGTGAATCGTCCGATGATTTTGCAATCATGCTTATAAAGCTAAACAAAGAAACTAAAAAAGGCACTGTAGTCCACAGTTATGCTTTACCAGGAGCCAACCTAAAGAAGCATATAATATATATGTCTTATCTTTTGACTCATTTTAATATTGTGGCTGTAGTGGGCGACTATAATGGAGGTGTACAGTTTTTAAACTCTTGTAATGAGAGCAGCATATTTAAAAGTAAAAAATTAAAACTAAATATAATAGATGCAGACCTTGATAACCATCAAGAATATGACAAAGGACTGCGGAGCTTAAAGAGGCAATACAATAAAGACACTAGTACTTACGTGATCTTAAGAAAGCCAACATCTAAATGGATAAGGTATGCTAATGAATTGTTGCAAGCTTCTTTCGACCATAAGAGAATGTTTTTCGCTGGTGCAGCAATGAACGACGATTACAACAAGCAAAGAAAGGCCAACATACCTATTAAAAATTTAAGCTTTCTGCCTAATTACGAAAACAACTCTGAACCCTCAAAAATGATTGATTTTGTGGAGCATCAAAAAGACATGATGGATTTAATTAAAGTCGAGTGTGCTTTGATACAAGTCAATACATCTGCTCAGGGTACTCAAAGTTTTGACCTACCTTTGAATTTAAGAAAACAAAGCGGAGCGGACAAAGCCAGAAAAGACTCTTATTCTGCCATGATACTGGGAAATTGGATGATGAATGTGTATTACGATATGACGGATGATAAAATTGATTCCAGCCAAGGCACTTTTACACCCATGTTTATAGACTAGATATGCAAGATTTTAAATCCTTAGAGGCTAATTTCAGCACCATTAAAAAAGAATACGAACAGATAAAAGACAAGATGTTGAATTATCCAGAAACAGATCTTTATAACAATGCGGGGTGGGAGGTTTTTCCTATTTTTGACTGGCCATCTGGAGACATCATAGTTGAGACTGCTAAATTCATGCCCGAAACAACAGAACTTATAAAAAAATACGTACCTAATCACAAATCAGCGTCATTTTCAAGATTGCTGCCTAAGACTAATATAAAACCACATAAAGGTCATCAAGGAAACTGTTTGAGATATCACTTAGGTGTTGATGTGCATGAAGGTAATTGTGGTTTAAGGTCAGAAGGCAAGGTTTACAGATGGGAGAATGGAAAGTCTTTTGTATTTGATGATAGGAAAGTTCATTCAGCTTGGAATAAAAGCAAAAAAGACAGAGTTATATTAATAATAGATTTTACAGAATAAAAAAAATGGAATACGATTTCGAAAAACTGAAGGAAAGATTTAAACCCCTAGAAGATAGGTGGGAAGACATAAGGGCTGAATATGATAATATAGCAGAAAAATTTTCCGCTTGGCCAGCAACTTACATAAACAAAGGCGACACTTGGACTCTATTTCCTGTATTTGACAGAAGAACAGAAAGTATAGGTGAAAGAGTTGGCTGTGACATTGAGAAGACTTTTCAACCTATGATACCAATTACGACATCTCTAATAAAAGAACACATACCGACTCATGGAGCTTGTGGATTCTCTAGGATGGAACCTGGAGCAATTTTAAAACCTCACTATGGATATAAAACGCCTCATCTTAGATATCACCTAGGGATTGATTGTCCGACTGGTAATATTGGACTTAGCACAGAGGGCAAAATATACAGGTGGAAGGACAGAGAGTCTTTTATTTTCGATGATAGAAAACTTCACCATGCTTGGAATAAAAGCAGGAAAAGAAGAACTATTTTGATGATAGATTTTATACCTTAATTTAAAAGTTACTTTTCAAAGTTAAAAGTTTAACTTTATACTTTTCCGTGTATAATATTTTATGGCAAAAAGGAAATATACAAAAAAATCTGATTATTGGGATAAGCTTAGTGAGAAGAGTGAACCAATAGCTAGTGAATCAGCTAATTTTCAACCAGATATGCTGGGTGAAGCTTTTTACACATCTTCGGCTTCTTATAATACATCCAAAGCCTCTAGGGTAACATCAGCTCAGAACGGTGTCACAAGATTTAATAGAGCAGCTCTAGACAAAAAGGCGGATAGGTTCTCTAGCATAAGAAGTGGTATGCTTCCATACAAGTATTCCGCTGATGGAGTTAATGTAAGGGATGCTATAGAGCTTTGCCAAAAAGCTTACGCTAATGTTTCTGTTTTCAGGAATGCTGTGGACATTATGTCTGAATTTGCAAATACTGATTTGTTTTTAGAAGGTGGCACCAAGAAAAGCAGAGAATTCTTTGAGGAATGGTTTAAAAAAATAAACCTTAGCAACTTAAAGGACCAGTATTTCAGAGAGTATTACAGGAGTGGTAATATATTTTTGTATAGGTTGGATGGTAAGTTTAAAGAGGACGATTTTGCCGAATTGATTAAATCAATAGCTCCTACTGGAATAGCTAAAAATAAAATACCAGTCAGATATATCTTAATGAACCCTTATGACATTGTGGCGACAAGAGCCGCTTCGTTCAATGAGGGAGCTTATGAAAAAATACTTTCTGAGTATGAAATGTCAAGACTTCAGAACCCAGCAACAGAAGAGGATCAAGAAACATTTGATGCTTTGCCTAAAGACGTTCAAGAAAGTATAAAGCGTGGTAATTACAACACGGACGGTTTAAAAATCAAACTAGACCCAGACAAAGTATCTCATTCGTTTTATAAAAAACAAGATTACGAACCATTTGCTATTCCTTTCGGATATCCAGTGCTTGAGGATATAAACGCGAAGATGGAGCTTAAGAAAATGGATCAGGCTATAACACGAACCATCGAAAATGTTATTCTTTTGATCACAATGGGTGCTGAACCTGAAAAGGGAGGTATAAATGCACAAAATCTTAATGCGATGCAAAACCTTTTCAAAAATGAAAGTGTTGGCCGTGTTTTGGTCTCCGACTATACTACAAAAGCGGAATTCATCATCCCTGACCTTAATAAAGTGCTTGGTTCAGAGAAATACAAGACTCTCAACGAGGATATCAAACAAGGTTTACAGAACGTTGTTGTAGGCGAAGAAAAATATGGTGCGACACAAGTCAAAGCTCAAATATTTATTGATAGACTTAAGGAGGCTAGAAACGCTTTCTTGGCAGACTTCCTGCAAAAGGAAATGAAAAGAATTTCCAAAGAACTAGGATTCAGGTCTTACCCAACAGCTATATTTAAAGATGTAGACATGAGGGACGAAGCGCAATTAATGAAGGTTGCAACTAGGCTTATGGAGCTTGGTATCATAACACCTCAACAAGGCATGGAAATGTTCCATACTGGAAAGTTCCCTAAAGTAGAAGACTTAGCGCCGTCTCAAAAGAAATTCATAGAGGAAAGAGAGGATGGCTATTACAACCCTATTGTCGGGGGTGTTCCAGTTATTGAAGCTCCTAATACCGAAGTTAACAAAGGCCCAAATGGACAACCAGGAAGACCAGTAGGCACATCTGGAGTTCCTCAAGAAAAATCAGAAGCAAAATACTCAAGAAAAAATATAGAGACAACTATTCAGAATCTTGAAACTGCTAGAGCAGAGATAAAGAAGGAAATGAGGGACAAATTAAACATAAAGAGATTCTCCAAGAATAACGATAAGATGTTAGACAGCTTGTGTGAAGCTATAGTTTGTTCTACTGATATCGAAAATTGGACGCAAAAAGCTGTTTCTTGTGTATCTAACTTGGAAGACATACAGAATTTAAATGTTTTGCCTGAGATACTTGATATGTCAGCTAAACATGAACTAGATAATTATTCAGCAGCAATATTGTATCATAGTAATGAAACTAAGTAAAAGCAAAAAAAATCCTTATAAATACACAGCGACTTTCGAAGCTGAAATTTTCTCTTGCGGTGTGGGTGGTGAGTCATTCATATCAAAAGCGTCTCTCGATAATTTAGAATCCCTATTACCAAAGGGAGTGAACTATGAAGATAACATCGATCTTCTTGGTGTCGCTTTCAATGCTGCTGTAGTAAATAAATTTAATAAAAACGGCGACGGAATAGATTCTGAAACCGCAATAGCGTATACAAAAAACTTTTTACACAAGCCAACTAATATTGAACACGATAAGGAAATCATCGTAGGTCACATAGCTAACGCTGGTTGGAGTGAGTATGGAACTAGTCGAATAATGGAAGCTAACGAGCTCGAAGGCTATAACAAGCCATTCAATATAGCTCTTGGTGCTTTGATTTATAAATCAGCCAACCCAACTTTCGCCGAGGCCGTAGAAAATTCAGTAGATCCAAAAAACTCTACTTACCACAGTATTTCAACGAGTTGGGAAGTCGGATTTTCCGATTTTGTCTTAGCTGTCGGAAGTGAGTATCTTGACGAGGCTAGAATTATATCTGATCCTGATGAAATGGAAGAGATGGTTGGTTCTTTGAGGTCATACGGAGGATCTGGAAAAACAGACAAAGGGGAACCTATAAACAGGCTAATAAAAGGCAAGATTTACCCCTTAGGTATTGGTTATACGACCAATCCAGCGGCTGATGTCAAGGGCATTTATATGAAGCCTGACGAAAAACAATCTATTATTATAAAAGATAAAAGAGATAAAAATATTTCACAAAGTGAAAAAACTAATGTAAACCTTAAAAAGAATAATTCTATGGAAACTGAAAAAGTTATTAACGAACTGAAGGATCTTCTTCATGAAAAGAAATTCTCGCAAGAAGCTGTCGCTTCTATGACCAGCACCTTTGCAGATGCTATCAAAGAAAAAGACGAAGAGTTTCGTGCAGAACTTACTAAAGAGAAGCAAGAAAAAGAGGCTATGGCCTCAGAGCAAGAAGAACTTAAAACTTCAGTCGAGGACTTGAAGCTTAAATTCGAAGAAGCCCAAACCAAAATCGCTGAGTATGAGTCCGCAATTAAAGCAGACCAAGCTGTAGCACGATTTAACGAGCGTATGGACGTTTTGGATCAAAAATTCGATCTTGAAGATCAAGATAAAGAGTTTTTGGCTCAAGAGCTTAAGTCAATTGACGAAGCTGAAGAGTCCTTCGCTTCTTTCGAAGCTAAATTGGAAACTCTGTGGAGACACAAGAGCAAAGAAGCTAAGATTGAATTCGAAAAGCAAATCGAAGCACGTATTCAAGAAGAAGTTGAGAAGAGAATCTCAAAGCCTACTCAGGAAGCTGTTGCCAGCAAAACTGATGAGGAAATTCTTGATGGAGCTGAGACTACCGAAGCCGCTGTCTGCAACTCTAACGAGGAATCCTCGAAAGAAGAGCAAACATTTAAAGATAAGTTCGCTGCAGCTTTTGATCGCAGCAACATAGAAATTTCATAAAAATTTAACAAAAAAATAAAAACATGTCACTAAGAATTCTACCATTTAGACAATACGACGAGAATGATGTAATCAATCTCTTCGCCCTTGACGGTGCTAGCGCTAACGAGGCCACTACGGACTCAGGCGATGGCGATGCTGGTGTTTTTGTAAAAGTCTCCGCTGGAGATTTTGACAAGGATCCAGTTTCATACTCAGACGACTCTTACCTCGGTAAGACCGACTACCCATTTATCAAAGCTCAATACCCTAAGGTAAACCTTGAGTGTGCTCCTGCTGCAAGCGGTGATGCATGTCTTGGTCTTACTCTTCGTCAGACTGCAAAGTTTGATGAGAACGGCGAAAAGCTTCTTTATAACCCAGTTAAAGCAGAAGAGCTTGGATGCGTTATGCCTGGACAAGCTGTCCCTGTTGCAACTCGCGGAGTTTTCACTCTTACCGCTGTCGGTTATGAAGGTGCTCTTGTAGTTGGTGGCGGTATCGCACTCAGCGCTACTGCTGGTAAAGTTGAGGCTTGTGCCGCAACTGCAGCTGAAAAAGTTGGTACTGTAATCGGAACTGGTTCACGCTCAAGCGGAACTATTACCGACGCATTCGCAGGTGACTACGCAGTTATTGCTCTTGGTCTGTAATTTAACAATCAACTAGAAATATATATAACAAAATGAAAATTTCACTTAAAAGAACTCCAGAACAAGTTGAGCTCATCAAAGCAATGGCTTCTAAGAACCGTTCGGTTGCTTATGAGGCTCAAGTAGCTTTAGCTCAATTTATTGGACCTGTAATCGCAGAGGTCATTAATAATGCCCCAGTACTAAGTAACCTGTTTACTTCTCTTAGTTATAACTCAGAAGATAATCCTTCGATTCCGTTGGATCTTTACTATGATGTTACCGACGAAGATTATGTTAACGTTTATAGCACCAGTGTTGCTGGTGGTCTTCCTCAGAATCAGGTAACACCTACCGTTTCCGAGCTTAAGGTCGCTACCTACAGCCTGGACACAGCAGTAAGCTTTGATCGTCGCTATGCAGCCAAGAGCCGCATGGACGTTGTAAGCAAAACATTCACTCGTATGGCTCAAGAGATCCTTCTTAAGCAAGAGCGTACTTCTGCTAACCTTATCATGGGCGCAGTTGCTAATGCACAAACGAATGGTAAAGATCACGTTTTCCGTGCTACTACCGATGGAGCATTCCTCCTTGACGACTTCAACAACTTGATTACCCGTGCAAAGCGCATTAATACCGCTTGGAACAAAGGTACTCCAGAAGGTGGTCGTCGTGGCATCACTGACCTTATGGTCTCTCCAGAGGCTGTTAAAGCTCTCCGTGAGATGTCCTACAACCCAATCAATACCAGAGGTAATGATGACGGTTATGGAACAGAAGGTATGCGTGAGTCAGTATTCACTGCTGGTGGTGGTCTTCCTGACTTCTACGGCGTTTCCATTATGGAAGCTAACGAGCTCGGTGTAGGTCAAAAGTTCAATACTATCTTTGATACTATTGCTGCTTCAACATCTTACTCTGATGCTGCAGGTGCTAATGGCGCTGTATTTAACGGATCCGCCGACGAAATCATGCTTGGTCTTGATCGTGGTCGTGACTCTCTCATCAAGGCAATTGCTGTAGACGAAGAGAATGGTTCTGAGTTCCAACTTACCGCTGACGATCAGTATAGCATTCGTCAGAACAAGATTGGCTGGTTTGGAGGACTTGAAGAGGGCCGTATGGTTCTTGACAATCGTGCTCTTGCTGGAATCATCTGTAACGGACTGTAATAGCTAAAATAAAAATTTAAAGGTCATCCTTAACGGGATGGCCTTTTTTTGTGTAAATACTACATAACAAACTTATAATATAAGTATGCAAGATGAAAATTTAAACAGATTAGACGTATCTTATGGTGTAGATAACGATAGTGAATCCGCCGAAACAATTAAAAATATGAAAAAAGGAAAGAAAAAATCAAATATGGCTCAAGCTAAAACTCAAGTAGAAGCTAAAAGAGAAGAAGCCCCAAAGAAGCCTAGCCTAATTAGCGAAATTAATGAAATGAAAGCTAACAACGAAACAAGAACCCCTGAGTTTGCTCAAAAAATGGGTGAGCTTGAGAATATTTTGGGTGTTAATGAGATCAATCCATTCGGCACAAATGAGCTTGACGTATTTGAAGGAAAGCTCAAAGGAATGAGTAATTCTGACTTGCAAGACCTAGCTTACAAGGTTGGTTTGAATCCATATATACCTGGACCTCAACTTAAAGGTGTTCTCAAGGCTGAGTTTAAGAGTTATAATAGGAATAACATGCGCAATTCAATGCCTACTAAGGTAGAAACGATTAAGTTAGACCCAAACAATCCTGATCACGCAGAAACAATAAAAATCATTGGAGAGATTTAACGAATGCAAGTATTAGAAGAATTAGCTAACGAGCTGATGCAAGATGAATTTGATGGGGATACCTGTCTTAATTCTAATCAGTCCATTCTTTCTTGGATGAGGGCTAACATTGGTGTGATCAACGGCTTGCTTGATCAGTGTTATGAGCTGGATGGCCCAGACATGGACGAGGAGGCGCAAGCCATCTATAAGCAAGCATACTTATATCATTACTACTCCAAGAAGGCTAGGAACGCCCTACGTGGCATTATGGATACTTCTGGGAGTTCCGAGGGAGAGATAGCATCAATCAGCGATGGGGAAAGTAGAGTTTCTTTCACAAACAAGAACGAATCAGCTAAAGTAATTAGAGCTTTCGCAAATGACGCAAAAAATACTGTTGATGAATTAGTCCACAAGTATAACATGTATCAATCTGAACCTAGGCAAGTGTCTGGATTAGATGCCTGAAGATGATAATCTGATGACAAGCGTGAAGTGCCATTTATATTTTCTAAGTTGTTAAAATAACTTTGATCTATTACTGGATAGTATTTATGAAGGTGTTTCCTAAACTCTTCCATAGTGTGAGCATTTTGGTTGTCGGCATCTGTGATTTCTAATAAAAAAAGGTAGTCTTCAATTTCTTCCCAAGAAGAATCCATTTGCTTTAAGTAGGCTTCGACTAAGAGTTTTCGTTGTTTCTTTTTAACATCTACAATTTGGGCCCAGATTGGTTCTATTACTTTTTTTTCAAATTCCCTGCTGAATTTTATAAAGCTATTGGCTTCATTCAAAGGGTTGTGAAAATAAGTTTTGTAAACAAATTTGGCTATATCATATGTTTTGGGCCCTCTGCAAGTTGAACCAAAATCAATAGCGTAAGGCTTGTCTTCTTTTAAGATTATGTTACTTATAGTATAATCTCCATGTAGTAAAGTATTGCCAGTTGGCAGTTTATCTAGAACTTTTATTGCTTGCACCATAGATTCCTTAGATAATTGGCGATTGCAAAGGATTCTCATTCTTAAGTCTTCCTTGTAACACGAAGCCTTTGGTAAATTATTTTTAAATATATCTTTATGCAAAGAAGATGCATATAAAGCGTATTTATCGTAAAGATTAACATCTATCTCTTCGCCATTTATTTCTTTAAATATTAATTTATCTACAGAAACTTCTATATCAACGTCCTTTTCGTCTCCTTCTATGTATTCATAACAAATTGCTTCATTTGATTTGAATTTTGCCTTGCTTAAAAGCCTTGATTTCCTAAACGGAAGGTCTCTTATCATTAATGCATTGTTATACTCTTTGTCTATGTTTCTGCATGTAGGGTAAAGCTTATATATAACAGTTCCATGTCTCAATATTGCTGAATTATGAGATAGATATAATATTTCTTCGTATCTGAGCATGGTTTAAACTAAAAAAGCCCCGCTATTGCGGGGCTTTTGTTCGTAGTAATGATTTAGATGTCAAAGATTGGTCTACCTTGACCAGATCCGCTACATATAATTCCGTTTTCAATATCGTCAACGCCTCCAAGCTGAACACCGAATGTTAAATCCACTGACTTATTGGAGCCAATGCTTGATGAGTATGATTCAGAATCAAGAGTAGCACCCTTGAGGTTCCATATCAAGGCGTCTTGACCCTCGCAAGATTGCATTGTGATTTGGACACTACCATTTGAGCTGGAACATCCAGAAATCAATGCCGAAAGGTCTCTAGTCTCTTGCTCACTTACAATGGCATTAACAGACATCGAAGCGTTAACTGGGAAGTCAACAACCCTAGCAAATGGGAATTTAGAACCTAGTCTTTCAATAGCTGATCTAGAAAGAGGAACAGAAAGAGAAGCACTTTGAAGGTTGAATTTGCCATCTCCGCTAATTCTAGTTAAGGCTGAGTTTTCATCTGTAAATCCTGGGAAGGTTATATAAATATCTCCAGGACGAAGTGCTGTTGGACCTCCTTGACCTGTATTGGCAGGCTTAAGGATGCTCACCGTCTCTCCAACAGGAACTCCCAACTCGATATCAATTGCAGGGCTTTCTCCCGTCATGTTGAAGTTGCTAGGAAGTGTTCCTGAAACAAAGCCGTTAGTTGAGTTGATGTTTGCAGCTTCAAAAGAAACTGTTGCTGTTGGAAGAGACCCGACGGAAAGATCTACGCTGTAATCACTAAGGAAAGCGTTACCGATACCAATTAGACTGTAAGGATCTCCAGCCAAAAAGTTAACTGAATCCTGACCTTCATCAGAAGTTACGATGTAGAAGTTTCTTCCGCTTGTTGTTTCAAGGAAGCCGCTTGGGAACTGGGCAAGTGATGTGATATCAAAGCCAAGTGCTTTTTCGTTGAAACCGTCGCCCAAATAGTAGGAGAAGTCGAAATTGACTGTTGGGGCTTCGAGCACCAAAGAATCAATACGAGCAAGGTTTCCATATTGGTTTACGTCCTGTCTATTGATGTTAAATCCGTAGTTTGCACTTTGAACCCTAATTAGTTCTTCGTGCTCTACAGTTGATGTGGATGATGCATCTTTACTTACATAAAGAGACTCCGATTGATAAATTACTCTATTTCTTGACATGGTTTAGATTGTTTTGTTTTGATTTTTATACGTAAGGAACTGTTGTATTGCTTCCGCTTACGAAGATGCCGTTATTAGCGTCTCTTGTTCCTCCAATTTGGGTTGAGAATGTAATATCTACACTCTTGTTTGATCCGATACTGGAAGAGAAGCTTTCTGAATCTACAGTACATCCTTTTAGCAAGAATTGCATTCCAGTTTTATTAACACCACACTCTCCAAGAGTTAGTGATACGTCTCTTCTGTTTGTTTCTCCACAGCCGCTGATAACATTAGCTAGGTTTTGAGCCTCCATTGTATTAACAATAGCATTAACGCTTAATGTTGCGTTGACTGGGAAATCGACAGTTCTTGCAAATGGGAATTTAGATCCAAGTCTTTCAATTGGGGATCTTGAAAGAGGGATAGATAGAGATGCGCTTTGAACATGAATACCGTCGGTTCCGATTAAGCTACTCAAAGTTTCTCCTTGGAAACTTGTAATGTCAACCTTAATGTCTCCAGGACGAAGTGCTGAAACAAGATCTGAATCACTGTCTCCAGCATTGCCAGAAGCTACTGGGATTTCTATTCCAAGACCTAAAGACTGTCCCAATTCAGGGTCAACACCAGGAGAACTAATACCTGAAAATAAGGTTGATGATCCTGATACAGCAGTGTCAGCAATGATGTTGGAAGCTTCGAAGGATACAGTGGCTGTTGGTAGTGAACCTACGGAAAGATCTAAGGCGTAATCTGTAAGAAATGCATTTCCAATTCCAATAATACTATTGTCGGTTTCTCCAGCCTGTCTGTTTAGGTTGGCGTCTCTTCCTTCTGGGGTAGTTAGAATGTAGAAGTTTTTTCCAGAACCAGCAGCAAGGTGACCTGATGCAAATTGACCTGAAGTGTTTGCTGGCGTATTGGCATCTCTAACAAAAAAGTCTAAAGCCTTTTCGTTAAAGCCGTTTGTAGGATAGTAGGTTACATCAAAGTTAACGGTTGGAGCTTCCAGAATGATAGAATCGATTCTGGCTAAGTTTCCAAACTGGTTAACATCTTGACGGCTAACTGAAAATCCGTAATTAGCGCTTTGGACTCGATGAAGTTGCTCATGGTCCGAGGCATTTTGGGATGTGTGCTCTTTACTTACAAAGAGAGCTTCTGATTGATAAATTACTCTGTTTCTTGACATGACGTTATTATTTTAAATGTTTACAGTTGTTTTGGTTGTTTGTGAAATTATTGGTGCCTAAATCTATGTTGTTGTATTTCGAAATCTACAAAACCAACAAATATATTGTTTGATAATGATTTTCTTGCTCTATCTGTCAACTTAGACGTATTGACATTGTTAATGTATAACGAACCACACTTGTTATGAGCTTCAGACAAATCTTTGTAGTTGAATGACCCTTCTTTTAAATCATTAAACTCATTAAATGGATGTTCTGATATTGGTATTAGTGCAATTGATTCGTTTTTTGAATCATTGAATATAGAGAGAACTCCATCTAGCATGTAACTATCTTCAGACATTACTGTCGCAGTTATTGTCGTAGTGGTTTCTTCCATACCTCCGAAAGCAAATCCTTTATTGTTTGATGTATTGGTGTTGAAAAAGACTGCTGGTATAACTTGATCATATGGCTCTATAGGGCCAAAACCAGCAGAAGGTACTCTAGAGTTTATAGTATATTTATTTTCAACGATCAAGTCTTCCTCTGTTTCGTTAGTGAAATACAAATTGAAATCTTTTACTGAAAAATCTGCTGTTACCTCGTAATTTTCGTTTGAGGTTTCAACCAAAGCTCTTCCGTTGTCAAAATCTAAAGCCATTCCTTCTCTTCCACTTACTAGGCTGTTGTAGGAGCCAGTAGGAGTATTTCCAACAGTAACTCCATCTGGAATTACAGCTCCGCTTACAGAGGAATCAAACACCCATTGTTTATAGGGGCTTCCATAAGCTTTGTAAGCAGAATCTATTCTATCGTCAGAATAATGTTCAAGTTTAACTCCAGTATGATTTGTGTAAGCTTGCCCTTTTGTTAAAAGGTAGTTATCAAACCACAGCATAAATGAGTTGGTTAACTTGTGATGGTATTGTTCTATCATCTTATTTCTTTAAACTTTTTTTTGTATTTTTTAAGCAAAGCAGAAATATAGGGTCTATTGTTAAATTTACCACTCCTGACTTTAGACCTTGCTTGTATAGCTACACCTGATCTGCTTGATGAAGTTGATTTATTTAATAGGAAACCAAGACCAGAAATACCAGTCTCTATGCCTTTAGCCCAGCTTCTTCCTGTAGCCCAAGGCATTGGTGTAACTGAAAATATATCATCAGTTGTAGGCATTATGACGCTAAACTTTCTCCCTTTTCTTGATTCTCCTGCATCTTTGTAAGACGTATTTTTCAATAAACTCAATATAGGCTCTGTAGGGTTGTCTCCAGATTGAAACCCTATAAAGGCAAACAGATTTGAATTTCCATTCAGTGTTCCGCTAATATTAGAACCAGAAGGTCCCGAAAGTAATTCAACCGTAACAGGATCAGACAGAAACTCTTCTATCATTTCTTCTTTAGTTTTGTCGAAGTTTTTTTTAAAAGTTTTAGTATAATCTGCTTTTTTTGTTTTTTGAGATTTTCTTTCCAACTCTTTAATTACGCTTTTCGGTATTTTAATCATTAATCTGTTGATTCATCTAATGGGGTTAAATAAAATGTATAAAAAAGATTTCCAGTAAGACCATATGGTGATCCATCAGTATGAATGCTGAATTTTCTTCCGTCAAACTCAACCCTTCTTGATTCTTTTATAAATTTAAAACCTTCTTCTTTAACAATGACCTTGACTGAACCTTTTGGCATTATCACTTTTACTTGACTGTTCTCGTTATTAAATAGTTCTTCTTCTGTTTTTATATAATAAATCCTCGCTCCAAATGTTTCCGAAATAGTTTCGTACTCAACGCTGTCTCTTTTCCCTAGATTATTTCTGCCGTAAACTGAGTTGTATTTAGGGTCGTGTGCTATAAGAGTTTTTTTACCGTTTTTATAAACTGTTATTTCTTGAGAAAAGGTTTCATGCAGTTTGTTATACAGTTTTTCAATTTCTGTTTTTTGAGATGTTGATAAAAAGCTTGCCATATTGAAAAATACACTTTTTTTTGTATTATAATAAAGGATAAAGGTATGAATGCTAAAAAAGTTCTTAACGATAGCTCTGATAAAGAGATTAAATCGCTATTCAAAACAATGTTATTATTGCTTGAAGATATGCGCCAAGATCATATATTTCACTATCAAAAGCTATACGATGAGATACCAGAAGAGTATCATTCAGTCATTAGGGCCGCAGACCATTTTACTCCAGATAAATTAGCATGGATAAGAAAAAGAATTCTTGACCATGGTAATGAATCAGTAAGAAACATGCAAAAAGAAATCGAAAATTTCAAAGTAACATTCAAATTTAATTAAACAAGGAACATGGAACAAAAAATACTATATAAGTTTACCATCGATAACGAGGTGGAAAAAACAGTCGAATCAACCAGAAAAAACAAAAAAACTGGTGAGGAAACTATCACTAAGAGAAAGGTCAAAAAGAATGAGCCTGTAGAGGTTCAAATCAGAAGGCCAAGTAGAAGGCAGCTGGAAGAAGCGGAACTCGAATACTCTGTTGAAATGAGCAAGTGTATCAAGAAGGGTATTCTTACTAAAGCGATGCTTGGTAAGAAATATAGCGATACTGGAGGTCTTTTTAGTGAAGATGACTCCAGCCAGTATGGCGATCTTTATAAAGACGCTCTTGAGCTTCAAAACGAATATCTGAGGTTGGATACTGTTAAGAAAAGAACAGAAACCCAAAACAATAGATTTGAAAAAGTTAAAGGCTTAGTCGCTGCGAACAGAAAGAAAATTGTAGATTTTGAATCCAACTTCCAATCTTTGTTCGATCATACGGCTGACGTAAAAGCTCAGAACAAAGTATTGCTATGGTATTGTCTTAATTTAACATTTATTTATGATGATGAGTTGGATAAGTTTGTTCCTTACTTTGTAGGAGAGACATTCGAAGATAAGACTTCTTATTATTACGACCTCGAAGAAGAAGAGAGTGATTTTTACAACCAGCTCATCAAGAAGGCTTCTACTACATTGGCTTTTTGGTTCTTTAATCAAGCGTCTTCTCAAGAAGAGTTTGAAAACCTCATGCTTGAAATGGAAGAGGGAGAAGAAGTCGAAGAAGTCGAAGAAGAGCTTAAAGAAAAAGCTAAATAAAGCCGTATTTCTGTGAATGAAGAGTTTTACATATCTGTAGCTGGCGAGATATTCGACGGCTACAGTGTGTTTGACTTTTATGGTAGGGATTTGTATTTTAAGCATACGAGTATAAAGGATCAGAGGAATCTTCATACGTATTATTTAAAATATATAAATAAGGCAAAAGCCAAGGGAGTAGAGTGCGAAGAAGCGATACTCAAAAGAGTAAAAGAAGACGATCTTTGGACAGACGAAGATGACCTAAAAATATCTAATTTAGATTTAGAAATACAAAATTTAAAAAAAACAAAGGAAAGCTTATTGTTAGGATCTCAGAAAAAAACCGTTCAAGAGACAATAGATCAAAAGCAGAATGAGTGGATGGATCTCTTGGTAAAAAGAAAAGAGATTGTAGGTAAGACCGCAGAAGATTACGCTTCTGGTATGGCAGCTCAAGAAATAATAAGGTATTTTATTTATGATTCTAAAGACTTAGATCAAAATGCCTTTTCTAAAGAAGATTTCGATAATCTGGACGACTTGGAGTATTCCTATTTGAGGACACAGCATGATGCTATTTCTGCCAAACTAAATGAGTTAGATATTCAAAAAACTATATTGCGTCCATTTTTTACTTTATATTTATCTTTTTGTGAAAACCCAAAAGATTTTTTCGGGATTTCTTTAATCAACTTATCTGTTTACCAACTCAAGATGTGTGTGTTTGGTAGGGTTTTTCATAGTATATTTCAAAATGTAGAGAATATACCCGATGACATAAGAGACGATCCAGAAAGATTGCTTGCATTCTCAGAGTCTAAAAGCGACAGTAGTAAAGCTAAAAAGTTTATTGATGATGATTCTGCCGCATCAACTGTGTTTGGAGCTACTAGCGATGATGTTAGAGATCTCGCTGACGTTGACGGAAGTCGAGGTGTTTCATTGTCAGACGAAATAAAGAAAGCTGGCGGCAAACTTGATATGGAACAAATGATGAAATTAGCTGGTCAATAAATCACCTTCTTGTGTATCCTATATAAAGGAAAAAAGGTTACACGACTATGCCAGAATCAGTACAATTACCGTTAGAAGGAAGACTAGTAAATCAAAGGAAGCTTGAAAGGCAGGTTGCTAGCGTAGCAAAGAAAGCTGGAAGAAACTTAAAAATTGATCTTGGTACTAACGCCAAGGATATCAAATCTCTTGAACAGCCTCTTGGAAGAATAACTGGACAAGCTGATGAGTTTGGCAAGTCCATGCAAGCGGCAAATGCCCGTGTCATTGCTTTCGGTGCTTCTGTTGGTATTATTAATGCAGTAGTACAATCCTTTAAGAGTTTGGTTACCACAACCATCGAGGTTGAGGCTAGTCTTGGCAAAATAAACTCTATACTTAACACTACTGTATCTGGATTAGATGCGCTTAAAGGGAAAATTTTTGATATAGCAAGAAATACGCAACAAACTTTTGATACTGTTGCTGACGCTGCTCTCGAGTTATCAAGGCAGGGTTTAAATGCGACAGAGGTTACCAAAAGACTTAATGATGCACTTATTCTTTCCAGGCTTTCAGGTATAAATGCCGCAGAAGCTGTAGCTGGATTGACTGCTGCCGTTAACAGTTTCTCTAAAGAAGGCTTAACAACTGGAGAGGTTCTTAATAAAGTTAGTAATGCCGCAAACAAGTTTGCGGTTTCTGAAAGAGATCTTATTGAAGGATTTAAACGTTCTGCCTCTGTTGCTCAACAAGCTGGCGTTAGTATTGATGAGCTTGGGGGAATTATAACTGCTGTGCAGCAAAAGACAGCCCGTGGTGGAGCTGTTATAGGCAACTCATTTAAAACAATCTTTACTCGTATTGGTCGCGCTGGAAACCTAAAGCTTTTGGAGAGTCTTGGAGTGCAAATAACAGATGTAGAAGGTAAAATTTTACCAGCGACTAAGTTAATAGAAAATTTAGCAGGCAAGTTGCAAGACTTAAATGATATTCAAATAAGATCTATCACTGAGAAAATCGGCGGTGGATTCCAGATAGCTCCGCTGATTGCAGCTTTGTCTGACTACAGTAGTGAGACATCGATAGCTATACAGGCGACTGAAGCTTTCAGGAGCGCTACCGATCAAGCTTATCAGAAAAATATAATTCTTAATCAAACGTTAGCTGCCGCAATAACCAGGACTACTTTAACAGTTAAAGAGCTTGCTAACAATCTTGGTGAGCTTGGGGTAACAGATACGTTTAAAGAACTTTTAAACATAGTAAACAACTTTGTTTCTTCTGTAAATAATTTTTTAGATGGGGAGGGGCCTGGTGCTAAGTTTGCAAAAGGGTTTTTAAGCGGATTAAGTGGAGCTTTGGTCAAAGGGGGGCTTGCTATTTTTGGTGTTCTTTTGTTCCAGTTATCTAAACAGCTTTTGAAGTTTGGAATCGATTCTTTTAAAACATTCCTAGGTTTAAATAAGCAAGCGGAAAAACTAAAGAGTATTCAACAACAAATAGTTGGGACCCTACTGAATGATAAAAGTGTTAGAGAAAATATTTTAAGGATAGAAAATTCTTCTTTAACTGCTGAACAAAAAAGACTTCAGCAATCAGAATTTTTCAATGTAGCTTTAAGGGAGAGAGTTAAACTTACATCGCAGCTAAGTGCTTTGTCAGCTCGTATAGCTCCTGGTGTAGTTTCACCTACAGCCAGAGCAACAAAAAGGGCTGCTGGAGGTTATTTTCCAATTGGGGCGGAACAAAAAGACATCTCAAAAGGTGTAGGTGGTGCTCCAAGCGGAGCTAAACCAGTTGTTATCCCGAACTTCGCGTTTGGGAATGGCAAAAGTGGTACTATGGTCGCTAATAGTAGTGAGTATATTGTTCCTAACTACGCTGGTGGTGGATCTGCCATCTTCAACCAAGACATGGTTAAGTCTATGGGGTTGCCAAGTGGAGCCAAGAAGATAAATGCGGCTGGTGGTTATATTCCTAATTTTGCAAAGGGATACGTAAACGAGGGAGGTAGAGATTTTGTTTTGCTTACAGGTTCTTATGGTTCAGATAAAGCCGATTCTTCATTTTATGGAGTTAAAGATAAAAAAAATGAAACAAGAATTTATGACTCCGTGGCGACAGCGGGGCAACAAGGTTTTAGTGAAAGACTTCTTACCAAGATAGATGTACCAACGTTTCAAGCAAAAAGGCCAAAAGGTGATGCTGGGGGTGCTTCTTACATAGATAAATTAGAAACTGAAATTAGAGATTTAGGTGCCGAACAAGCAGTCAAAACGGCTGTGGGTATTTCTAACCCAATCAATGTCAGGTCTGAAAGTGCTGATAAATTAAAAGGAAGATTCCAGAAGGGAGCGGTAAATTCTTTAGCTGGAAGTGTTTTTGAGGTTGCTTTAGCTTCTATATTAGATGGAGCTGGATTTAAGGATTACGAATCAAGAACAGAAAACTCATTAATAGATTTGCCAAAGTCTGATGGCTTATATACCGCTTTTGGAGTTGGAGCAGGCCAGGGCAAGTCGGGTGCCGAAGTTAAGGGGTCATCTGGCAAGGAACTTCAGAAGTCGGCCGCTAAAAAGTTTTTTGATGTATTAGTTGGTGGCAAAGCAGCATTCGGAAGAAAAGGCAATGAGGTAGATCTTGTAGGCAAAAAACTATTAAATGCTGATGCAAAAGAATTAGGGTTTCTAAAAAAAGGCCGCAATGGAAGGTATCCTAATGGAACTTATACAGTAAAACAGGGTGATTTAAGTAGATTAGAGGGTCAGTCTTTTACTTCTGACAAAAGCGGTATATTGAAAAGATCTGCTTCTGGTTATATCCCAAACTTCGCACAAAATCAAAGCCCACTTGAAGAAGCCATCGGCAGAGAAAGACAAGCTGGTATTCCCATCAATCAAGTAAGAATAAACCAAGATGGTAAATTAAGAAACAGCCAAAACCCAGAAGGTCTTGCTGTAACTAATACTAGGGATGAGCCTACTGGTGCTGTGCCCAAGAATGCTTCTGGAGGCTTTGTTCCTAATTTTGTGGGGCAAGAGATGGCTTCTAGCGCAAGAAAAGCTAATCAGAAAGCAATTGAAGATCAAACTCGAGCTTCTAAAGGCCTCACTAAAGCAAGTCAAGGTCAATTAGTAGCTTCAGAAAAATCAACAGCTTCGTATTTGAAGGCTTCTGGAATATTTTTTATAGCTCAGAGTGTTTTAGGTGGATTGGCTAATGAAGCAGAAGGAAGTTCACAAGCTGTAGCAGAATTTTCTAAAGCCGCTTTAACTGCAGCCTCTGTTCTGTTCGGTCTTCAATCAGTAGGAATAACCCCTGGCTTGGGCAAAGTAAAGGCAGGTAAGTCTTTTGCTACGGGGCGAAAAGTTATTGGAGCAAAGGGGCAAATAGCCGCTGGTAGGGCGGCTGGAGGAGTTGGTGGAGCTTTTAAATCTTTAGGGGGTCTTGCTAAATTACCAATAGCTAAATTGGCTCTTAATTTTGGGAGACTTGTTCCCATTATTGGGACTATAGCCACAGTGCTGCCTCTGGTTAATTTTGCATTTAAAAAGTTTCTTGATATAGACCTGTTTGCAAAAGTGGGTGATGTTTTAAAGGGTGTCGGTAGATTTCTAGGGTTTGTAGATACGCCAGCGGAAGCGGCAGCAAAGTCTCTAGAGAAACTTAGGGAATCCTCTCTTGATGCGGCTTTAAGTATTGATAAAGGGGGTGAGTCACCTACTGATTTAGTACTAAAAGAATTGAGATTAAAAATAAGGGGTATCGAAGACGAAAAAGGAAAAACAATAACAGACCCTAAAGAAATAATAACGAAAGTTTTAAACGAGGGAAGGAAAGACGGGATAGGAAAAAAGGTTAGAGGTTTAGCTGATAATTCTTTAATTTCTACATTGAGTGGTGAAGATAAACAAAAACTTCTTGAAAAACCAGAAGATGTAAAGAAATTTTTATCGCAACAGAAAAATAAATTAAGCAAAGAAGATCAATCGAGAAGAGAAGACGCTCTCAAGGAGGAAATAAGGTTGAGAGAGAAAATTGCAAAAATTGATGGCGATGAAAATAGGGTCGTAGAGGAAAAGCAACTCCTGAAAGACCTAGAAAAAGAAGTAACAGTAAGAAGTAAGATAGAAAAGAAATTGGAATCTGCTGCAGACGCAGCGAAAAAACTCAAACAGATTGAGGAAGATTCTAGAAGAGTGCTAAGAGATACAGCTCTTTCAGCTTTGGATTCTGTTGTTGCACAGCAAAAAACAATAGCTGGAATAAAATCAGAAAAACAATTCAGACTTGAGCTTTTAAAAGCTTCTGCAGATACAAATGATATACAAGGTGCCGAATTAGATCGGAGGATTCAGAACCTAAATATAGAAAAAGATTTGCGACAGGAGATATCGGATATTTACACTAAAGGAATATTGTCAGACGAAGGATTAAAGACAAGTTTCATACCAGATGTTGGCGGTACTATAGATGCTAGAGCATACCAGCAAGTTGCAGATGTTGTTTTAAATATTAGTGATAATCTATTAAAGACTGGAAAGTTTGAAGGAGATATAGTTAAGTTTGCAGAAGAAAGGCTTTCTCGTATAGAGGGTATAGCAGGAAAAGAAAAAGAGGTTATTGGTATTATAAAGCAAAATATAACAGACGCAACAAAGAGAGCGGTATTAGCAAAAACTGATAATGACCTTCAAAATGCAAGACTTAAAATATTAAAACTTCAATCTGCAGAAGAGAAAAGAATTAGTGACATTCGTGATAGGCGTACTAAAAGACAAAGAGATATCGGCAGTTCCGCTCTTGATTCAGAGCAGAGAGAAATAGATATAGAAAGAGCTAGGCTTGAAGTAAGGACGGCTGGAAGAAAAGGTACAGCTTCAGACGTTAGGTCTTCTAATGCATTGGACATAAAACAAACGAATTTAGATATTCGTAAGGATAGAAAAGCAGGAACAGAAGCTAAAGCTGATGATCTTGTATCTCAATTGAGAGCCTTTTCTGATGTTATAGACCCATCCAAAAGAAAGGGTTTGGAAGATAAAATAACTGGAACTAAAGACATATTAGATTTAGCTCCTTTAGAGGTTTCGGTTGGAAAGTTGATAGAACAATCAATAGCTGACTCTAAGAAACTCGCAGAGGATCAATCGAAGAAGAGCCAAAAGCTTATTGATGATTTAAGAAGAACCTTAACAGAGGGTTTGAAAACAGAATTCGGAGCTAATGTTAATGTTTTTGGATCTAATGTTAATAAGTTTGGAGCATATGTAGCCAAGGTTGTTTCGGAATCCAGAGCTAAAGAGAGAGCAGGTATAGAAAAATCTGAATTAACAAGAAGACCAGCAAGAGATAAAGAATTTGAAAAAGCTGCAGGTTCTTTAACGACATTTAACAAAAACCTGGAGGATAATAAAGTAAAATTAAATGAGTTAAAAAATGAATTAGATAATTTAATCAATCAAAGCCCTGACGGTTTTGGGGGAGATTCTCAAAGAGCTACAAGTTTGACACAAGGTTCTGGAGGAATCCTAGCTAGTATAGAAGGTAAGAAAGCAGAAATAAAAGCACAAGAAGGCCAAATTCAGAATGCTCTTACTCAAATACAAACATTCTCACAACAAGTAGCCACACTGAAAGGCGAAGAATTACAAGTCCAACAAAGACTTAAGGAATTAGCGGTTAAAGAACCTGTTAATACTGCTGGAGATATAGATGAAGCTGCTAAGGCCTCAGGTGATCTAAAAGCAGCAAACGAAGGACAAAAAACAAGTCAAACAAATTTGACAACTTCAACAGAAACCTTAAACAGGGCGATGTTGACATTAATTCCAAGCATTTCAAATTTATTTAGTATTCCAAAAGCTCCTCAACTTGGTGCTGCTGGTAATCTCTTCTCCCCACTAAAAGGAAAAGAGAAAGAAGAGGCACCATCATTTGCACCATTTTTATCACAAAAAGACAAAGATGCAGCTGAAATAATAAACACAGATGCTTATCAAAAAGCAGTAGATCTAAGTCGAAAAGCTATAGACAAACAGACTATAGCAAATCTAAAAGCAGACGCAGCTCTTAAGAATTTTACGGGTAGTCTTAAAACACTGGCTAGTTTAATTAGGTCTGAGTTTGAAAATATTGGAGAGCAAAGAGCTCAGAATACTTTTGATATTTTAACAACCGCTGACGCTGGCACTCTTCAATCTGCTGGAACAAGCGAGGGTAGGTTAGACACTCTGCAGAATGCAGGAGGCACTGAAGTAGATAGAGTAAGACAAGCTAATGAATATGTTTTACGTAGAGAAAAAGAGCTTGCCGTTTTAAGAGATATAAGTACAGCTTCTAGGTCTCAGCTTGAATATGAATATCAAATAAATCTCAAAATATTAGCTTTAAGAGAAAAACTTAATGAGGCAAAAACCACAGGTGAAAAAGAAGCAATCTTAAATGAAGCTGCTGTTCTTGAATCTCAAAAAGACAACCCAAGTATAGGAGAACTATTCAAAAGACAAGGTAAGAGCCCAGAAGATTCAGCTAGAGAGATTAAAGAGCTTCTGGCTAGTGCGTCTAGCGATTTCGTTGATACATTATCAGATGGATTAGTAGACTCTTTAAGCAAGGGAGAATCTCTTAGAGATACCTTAAGAGAGGCTGCTACTGGCTTTCTCGACGAACTTGCAAAAACTTCTTTAAATAATCTACTAAGGGGCGTTGTGTTCGGTGGTGGAGATACTGGATTACCAGGAATATTTGGAAATATCTTTGGCAATAAAGATAAAGCAGGCTCTGTTGGAGGCTCTATTGCAGGAGCCACCTTGGTAAATAGTAGTAGAGGGCTTACAAAAACAAGCCCACTTTTTGTAACATCAGCCGACGAAGGGGGTTTGACGGCAGAAGGTGGCGAAAGCGAAGGTGGAGGTATTGATATAAAAGGCGGTGGTCTTAAAGCCCTCAGCGGTCTTATTGGACAAGATATAAGTGGTGTAGCTGGTTTATTGGGTCTAGGTGGCGAAAGCGGTGGACCAAAAGGTTCTCAATCAAACCCTGTTTTTGTTAATGTCGTTAATGGCGGCGGAGGCGGAGGCGGAGGCGGTATACAAGGCTCTACTGGTGGCGGTGGTTTTCTTGGTGGAGCTATTGGTAGTTTAGCTGGCCTTATACCTGGAGTTGGTTCTTTCCTTGGCCCCATCTTAGGCGCTGTGGGACTTGCAGAAGGTGGAAGGGTAACTGGAGGTTCTGGAATGAAAGATGACGTACCAGCTGTTCTGATGGGCGGCGAATTTGTCATGAGAAAAAGTGCTGTTCAGAAATATGGATCTGGAATGATGGAGTCTATAAACTCTGGTAAGCTTCCTGGTTTCGCTGCTGGCGGAATGGTTGGTGGAGGGAATGACCCAATAAACGAATACACAAAATACAGAAGAGGTGTTAACGAAGGAGATAGAACTCAGTCTGGCATCTTGGCTTCAGATTGGACCCCAAAAGCATCAAGATCAAAAGAGGATGAAGACGGTAAAACCATAGATCAAGATGACAGAACAGAATCTGGAATAGTAGCTTCTAAATGGACCGTTGCGGCTAGCATCGTAAACGCAAAAAAGAAAAAAACAGAAGATAGAGTAAGAATTAGAACTGAGTCTGGAATCGAGTCATCGGATTGGACTCCACAAGCAGACGCAACAAGAGTGGTCAGCAATAAGAGACAAGACGAAAAAGAAGAGAACAGAACACAGTCTGGACTGATTGCATCAAAATTCACACCTAAAGCTGACTTTTCTGAAGTCTATAAACCAGATGAAAGATTAAGAAACAGAGAATTAAGATCTGACTCTGGATCTTTCGCTTCTAAATGGACGGATTATGAGAATTTCATAAAAGAGAAAAAACAAAAAACAGAAGATAATGTTAAATTCAGATCTGAATCTGGTCTACTGGCATCAGATGCCACACCAGCATCTGGCCTTGAGAGATCTTTTGATCCAAAACTCGGTAGTGTTTTAGATGAGAGGCTTTCGCGTTTAAAGGTTGCCAGTTCTGAAAAGAAGAATGAAGTACCATCCTTATTAACTGGTGGTGAATTTGTTATGTCCAAAGATTCGGTATCGTCTTTTGGTACAACATTTTTAGAAGCCTTAAATCAAGGTAAGTTGCAAAAATTTGCAAAAGGAGGCTTGGTTTCTGGAGTTCCATTTGCTAGAGAAGAGGAGGATTTTCGAACTACAGATATATTTGGAAGTGAGATCAGAAAAGGGTCTTTGAGAAAACAAACAGGAAATGGAGGATATATAATTCCTGGTTTATACGGAGAAGGAAGCATAACGGGAGACCAAAACTTATTAGACTTTTCAACACAGGCTTTCACTAGCGGCAATCGTGACTCTACAAATAGCTTTGCTGGAGCTTCTGGCATATCCCTGGAACCAGAAAGTGTTAGGCTTACTAACTTCGGAAGAACAAGAGAGACGCCTCTACAGGCAGCGACAAGAGAAGCTAAAGGGCAAGCATTTGGATTGAATCTGGAATACAAACAGCAAGTTGCTGAATACAAACAACTGCTGAAAGATCTCAAAGAACAAGAGAAAGCAAGAAAGAAAGCAATATTAACTAATTTAGCTATAAGTTTAATTACAATGGGAGCACAGGCTGGTGCATCTGGAATTGCTGCGGCTGGTGCATCAGCTGCCGATGGATCGACTGGAGGTTCATTTAATTCAAACGTCCAAAGCAATGGAGGTTACCTGAAGAGCTTCTGGGGAGGATCTGGAGGAACAGGCGGTATTGCTAATTTTTCAGGAGAGGGAAGTTATTATCGTAAAGTTGCGGATGGTTACAGAAATGGAAGTAATTACGCTACAGGAGGTTACGTTACAGGAGGCTCTTCTGATGTGGACAGCGTTATGGCTATGCTTAGTGGTGGGGAGTTTGTATTAAACAAGGCTGCTACAGAAAGAATAGGACAAGAAAATCTTGAAAGCCTTAACTCTGGCGGGGACACCGAAAATTCAGAAAAGATTGTAGATAAGCTGGACGAATTATTAGCTGCAACCAGAGAAAATTCTGGAGAAATAAATATAACCGTCAATGGAGGTGGTAACAGCGCAACTCAAGGATCTAGTGGTAGAGGTCAAGAAAGTTCGGAAAGTCAAGGGTCCGACGGGGGCTCTAGAGCTAGAGAAGAGTTAGGCAAGGCTATCAAGCTTAAAGTCTTAGAAGTTCTTAGAGAAGAAAAAAGATTAGGAGGCTCGCTTAGATAATATGATAAATGCTATTTTAGATCACGAATCTTTTGTTTTGTTGGATGGTTTTCATTTAACAGGGGTTAATTCTGTTTCTATTTCTTCCAAAAACAATAGCTCTATTGCTAGTCCTATAGGAACAGAGATGGGTTTAACTACACCTTCAGGGCCAACATCTCAGTCTATGAATTTATCTAGGATTTTGATATACCAGGATCCTATTTATGAAGTTTTAGGCAAAAATAAAACTATTGCTGGTCAAATTCATGACGAGAAAAATAATTCTTACTATGGTTTTGAAAGCGGTTACATAAAAAGTTATTCAATAAATTGTGCGGTAGGATCATTACCCAAGGTCAATACTAGTTTGGGAATACTGGACGAGGTAACAAGTGGCGTCAATAGAAAGAAAAATGGAGACATTAGGCGGGGGCCGAGAAAAAAGAATCATCCGATTGCAGATGCTTCATCTCAACAGACTATGAACATAACTTCAGAAGATTTTCAGGACAATAAGGTTATAGGTTTTAACTACTCAGTAGGAGTAGATCATGAAGTTTATTATGGAATAGGATCTGTAAACCCATTCGCAATAGAAGAAAAAAGACCTATAAAGTATACTGCATCTGTCCAATTAGAATTAAGCCAAAGCTACAATGTTGAAACTTTTGACTTTTTAAATTCAAGAGATAATAGAGATATTTCTATAAATATAGAAGGTAAAAACGGAACCAAATTGAATCAAGTAAAAATACCAAAAGCTAGTTTGGTAGCTAGAAATTTAAGCCAGTCCATAAACGGAACCATGGCTATGAATTTATCTTATGTTGGTCATTTAGGAGGTGACAATAAAATTTTACCTTAATTGTTTACTTTTTATATAAATTTAATATAATATATATGGCTTACGTTAAAATACAAGACGAAGAATTGATTTACGACAGGACTCGAAATTTTTCTGGAATAATTGATTTTGAAAGTATTGAAGAAATATCTTGCCCTACCAAGGGTTCTTCTGTTGAGTTCAGAGCTAAGGATAAAGCTATAACGACGAATCATAACTATCTAAATATAATGCCAGTCGGTATTAACAATCTTTATGCTAAATTTAATATGGTTTATGAGGTTGATGAACAAGAGGCTAGGGAATTAGCTAATTTTTTAGAAAGTAAAAGAGGTGTTGAACCTGTTTTTTTTGATTCAGATCCAACTATATACAAAAAAATAAATGGTTTTTGCAATTCTTACAGTATTAATCAATTAGATCCTTCTTCATTTTCGATAAGTTCACAATTTGAAATAACAGAAGCTCCTGGTAGTTTTAATTGGGCTTCTTTGAATTTTTTAAATCCTGATTACGAAAGTCTATATTATGAACAAGAAAACAGACTTTATTTAAAACATGATGTCGTTTACGATCAGAGGTTGGAGTTTAAATACCAAGACAAAATAAATAATTTTTACTATTGCACAGAAGATCATGATTCTTCATCGGACTCATACGATAATCTTGAAGACAGCCCTTACTGGACAAGGGACTTTTTTTGGCAACCAGACGTAGGACAAAGCAACACCGTGCAGTTTGACGTTCAAAGATTTGGAGATAAAGACGGCTTTCCTTTAAGAAGAAAGACAAAATATAACACAGCATCTTTTCCTATTAGTTATAACTTTTCAAAAATAACTACGAAGCAGCTTAAGAGTATGCTTCATTTTTTAGAAACACAAGGTGGTTACAGGAGATTTAAGCAAAGGATCCCTACTGTCTATAATAGGCCTAAAGTTTTTGTATGTAAAAGATGGGTTCATACGTGGGACACTTTTGACTCTCACAATTTAGAGGTATTTTTTGATGAAGACCCTCTTGGTATAATGCCAGACAGAGTAATTCATAGTCAAGAGACTCTTTCGACTAGAACTTTTGATGGTAATTCAAATTTGGTTGATTTGGTTACTGGCAACATTCCTAATTACTGGGCCAGTATGAACTCTGACATTTTTCAAGTTAAAATTGGAGCTGCTTGTGAAACGATTGGTTCTGGGGCTTTTCAGGGCAGCGTCAATTTAAGAGGTGATTTAATCATACCTGGAAACGTAAGAAGAATTGAAAGTAATGCTTTTGATACTTGTGCTGCTTTAAATGGATCTGTATTGTTAGGTGGCGGTTTAAATTATATAGGAGAAGAAGCTTTTAAGGATTGTTCAGAAATTATTGACAATATTCAAATCCCACCTAATACAAAATACATTGGTAATAGAGCTTTCTATGGGTGCAGTAATTTAAATGGCGAATTGTCTTTGGGTAAGATTTTAACTGGTATCGGGACTGGCGCTTTTTATAATTGCCTTTACTTAAAAAGCAAATTAGAAATACCTAGCACATTAAAGACAATATCTAGAGAGGCATTCAGGAATTGTCGAAGACTTTATGGTGATTTAGAAATACCTTCTGGGGTTGAGCATATCGAAGAAGGGGCTTTTTGGACTTGTGCAAAATTAGGCACGGATATAACACTACCTCCAACTATAAAAACAATAGAAGATAATGCGTTTTATGGATGTAAATACGTGTATAATGTTTATATAAATGCTCCAGTAGCGCCAATAATATTTGGGGATCCATTTCCATCTCAAAGCATGGAAAGACTAAAGAAAATTCATGTTCCTTTATCTGCTGTTGGTTATAGTGATCCTTATTGGGTTGCCAAGAGGAACGAAGGAAAACTAGTATTTGACATTACACTCTGATTATGAGCCAAAGGATAACATTAAATAGTGCTAATACAGCAGTTGTAATATCAGAGTCACCTGCATTTAAAACTGAAAATGAATCTGGTTTTGTATTTGCGGGGGTGAGATCCTTGTCTTATGGTTTTAACAATGTAAGAGCTGATAGTAAACAGTTAGGATCTCAAGATTTTTATGATGAAAATATTATAAGGCACCCAGATGTCAACTTGAAGATGGGTTATAGTTTTAGCCCTACTTTCGCCAATGAGGAAGTTATGGGTTTAGTTTATAACCTAGATGCTAAATCAAAATTTTCAATCATTAAAGATTTAACAGAATCTTCTTACAATTTTTATCTTTATAACCATCCAGAGCAGGAACAGGATGCTTTGGAGTATATAAAAAACGGAACCTCCCCTAATGGTGGAGAAATTGTTTCTATCGGTAATGCATACTTGACTAATTATAGTATGAATTTTGCCCTAGGATCTGTCCCTAGTGTCGATGTCGAGTTTGATTGTTCTAATATAAAAATTGAAAATTATTTTTCTGAATTCATAGAGAGTCCAGCTATAAATTTAGAGTCTGGAAACAATGTTGGGGTAGGATCTGTAAATATATTAGATACTAATTATTATGAACCTAATAAGTTCGGTGGTTTATATAATCTGGACAGAACTAAGGTAGAGACCATATTGCCTTCGGATATAAATTTCCAGATGGATAATTTATCTATAGGAGGCCAGAAGCTAGAGTTAAGTAATCATAGGATAAATCAATTTTCTGTAAGTTTGCCAATAAAAAGATCTAATTCTTACAGGCTTGGGTCAGATTATGTATGTTCTAGAAAATTAAATTACCCAATAAATGCTACATTATCTATATCCTCTTTGGTCACAAATTTAGAGGCTGGTTTTATAAGCGGATTAGTTAAGGGAGATCAGATATCAAACCTTAGAATAATCTCTACTGATTGCGAGAAAAAAGTGACTTCTCAGTTCTATTTTGAAGATATAAAATTAGAAAATGTAGATTATCAAACATTAGTAAACGAGCAAACAAATTACAATCTTGAGTTTTCTTTCCAAATAACAGATGAGAAAGGCTTTAAGACAGCTGTCACAGAGCAGGATATAAGAGATACTAGATTTATAGATGATAACAATGAAGTTTATGAGTCTATACGTGGGGAAGTTATTGCGTATTGGCAATCTGGAGATTTAAATGGTTATAAGGTAGCTTTTGGGGAGTTTTCTAATTACAATGTTCTTGATGGGGCTTTTGCTGACTGCGCTAATATAGATAAACCTGTTTTTTTGCCAGAGCAGATTAACTCTTTCGGAGATGATGTTTTTAATGGGTGTACAAATTTACCTGATTTTTACTCTGATTCTACATGTCGAATACCTAGTTTTGGAGAGAGAGCTTTTAAAGACTGTTCTTCTTTAGAGGAAATAATTTTACCAATAAGATTGCAAGAGGTAAAGCAAGAGTGTTTTATGGGTTGTTTTTCTGCTGTAGATCTTTTTTTAGCGGATGTCGAAACTATAGGAGAAAGAGCATTTTTTAATTGCTCTGGACTTTCTGAAAGTCTCTATTTGCCAGATTCATTGTCTGGCTTGGGGCAGAGCGCGTTCGAGAACTGCAGCGGAATGGAAGGCGGTTTATACATAAGTAAATCGCTGACAAGAATTGAAGACAAGACATTTAAAAATGCTAAACTTTTGTCTTTCGACTTAACAATACCAGATAATGTTCTTAGTATTGGTATTGAAGCTTTTTATGGTTGCGAAGGTTTTGATGGTGAATTAATTTTAAGTTCGGGCTTATCTGAAATAGAGGACTATGTTTTTTATGGATGTAACTCTTTAAATGGTTATTTAAATATTCCAGATAATGTTATTGAGATAGGGCTATCGGCTTTTGAAGGTTGTTCTGGATTTGATAAGGAAATATCTTTACCTGGTGTGGAAATTATAGCTGCCAATGCTTTTTCAGGATGCTCTAGCTTGACTGGTAAACTAAGTTTTGCTTCTGGCATTTCAACAATAGGCGATAACGCTTTTATGGGTTGCGACTCATTAGGTTACTCTCTGACCATACCTAGCGGAATACAATCTATAGGAGATAGATCTTTTTCTGGTTGCTCTGGAATAGAAGATGTATATGTAAATTTTCCTTTTGATGTATTCCAAGGAGAAGAAGCTTTTGCTGAAATTAGAGGTTGTATGTATGTAACGCCTTTTTATTACAACGGTTACGCTCAAAATACTGTCGATGGGTTATACCAGGGAATGCCTGTTTGTTATGGATCTCTAGATACGATAGTTTTCGATGCCAATACAGCAGAAATAATAAAATTTAAAAGAGGAGATATACCTTCTAATTGGTATTCTAATCAAAGTAGAGATTCTTTGCTTGTTATAGGGTCAACCTGCAAAAATATAGAATCAGGAGCTTTTGATGGTAGTTATGGTTTAGAGGGTCTTTTTGTTGTTCCAGATGAACTTGAAACAATAGGAGATTTTGCCTTTAGGGGATGCGGTTTCGAAGGAGAGCTGGTGATTCCAGACACTGTAGAATATTTAGGTAGCGGGGCTTTTGAAAACTGTAGTGGCTTTAATGATATTTTATTGATAGGGGACGGAATAAAAGAAATAAAAAGTAAGACTTTTAAAAATTGTTCTAGCATAAACAGTGATATAATTTTAGGTTCTGAAGTCACAAGTGTAGGAGAAGAAGCTTTTTATAATTGCAGTAGTGTATCTGGAGATATTTTCCTTGGAGCTTCCTTAGCTTATATTGGTGATTACGCTTTTTATAATTGCGAAAATGCAACTGGAGATTTAGAAATACCAGAAGGAGTAACTTATATCGGAGATTATGCTTTTTACAACTGCTCTAGTTTAGATGGAGTCTTCAGTATTAATGAAGCTGTAAATCTTGCCTACATAGGTAATTATGCTTTCCAAGACTGCTCTTTAGTTGCTGGTGCTCTATTGTTGCAATCTTCTGTTACTTATATAGGTAGTGGGGCTTTCAAAAACTGCAGAGGATTAAATACACAGATTGATTTAACACAAACTCAGATTAATGAAATAAACGAAGAATCATTCTTTGGTTGTTCTGGGCTTCTGGGCTTTTTAGTTATACCAGATTCTGTTCAGTTTATAGGTGATAGGGCTTTTCTTGGATGCGCACTTTTAACTGAAAGTATAACTTTAACAAATATAGCTGCAAGAAACATAGGGGTTGACGCTTTCAACACTCCTATACAATTCTCAGAATTAATAATTAGCGACTCAGTAAGAACAGTTAGTCAATATGACTTTGATTATTTTAAAAATGATCCTTTGTATCTAACTATGCAAGAAGGGTTAACGGTAGTTGACGACTATTCTTTTTCTAATTACTCTTTTGTTGGAGACCTTGAAATGCCGTTAACATTGAAATATGTAGGCGAAGCCGCTTTTTCTGGTTGTGAATTCGGTGGTACATATATTTTCGAAGAGTCCAATATTGAATACATTGGTAATTACGCTTTTTATGATTTAGATTTAATAAATGGTAACATAGATGTTCCTAATGTTGGTTATGTAGGAGATGGAGCTTTCTTTAACAATTCCTCTATTGATGGTTACATTAATTTCGGGGATGTTACTTCAGGCATAGGAGAATATGCTTTTGCAAATTGCTCAAATGCTATAGGTGATTTGACATTGCCAGACGGCATAAGTTATTTGGGACAGTTTGCATTTTTAAATTGTTCTTCTTTGAGTGGTACGCTAACGCTACCTAATAATGCAGATTACAATATAATAAAAACTGGCACTTTTAAGAACTGCTCTCTATTAAGCGGCGATCTTGTTATCCATGATTACATATCAGGAATAGAGCAAGAAGCATTCTTAGGGTGTAGTAGCCTTAGTGGCGATATAACGATCACAGACGTTTGTGCATCGACTTTGGTTGGTTCCAATGCGTTTGACGACTCCCCCTTCTCTACGTTGATAATTAGTGATTCAGTTGTTAATATAGAAAACGGTGAATTTGATTATTTTTCGACAAGACCTATTGAGGTTGTGTTCGGGAAAAACCTAAGTGGAATTTTAGACAATGCCTTCGATAATTATAGTTTTGTCAGCGAGGTCAATTTACCATCATCTCTTACGGGTATTGGAATTAGTGCTTTTCAAAATTGCGGTGGTCTTTATGGCCCTTTAACTATACCAAATAATGTATCTGGAATAGGCACAAATGCATTCAGATCATGCAGTAATCTTTCTGGTAATTTGATTATACCAAATAGAATGACTAATATAGGAGATGGAGCTTTTGTCGATTGCTCAAGTCTTGACGGTTACATAAGGATATCTGATCTTACCGCCTCTGCTATCTCATCTTACATAAATGTTTTTGCAGGGACTAACTTTGACGAGTTAAGAGCTACATCATCAGACTTAATAATAGAAGATGGAGAATTTGATTCTTTTGATGCTTTTGTTGGCGCATTACTTCTAGAGCCTTCTGTCTTGGATGTCGGAGACTATGCATTTGTAGACAACTTCTCATTTGCTGATACATTAACCATCAGTGAGAACTCAGAGATGATTGGTGACTATGCCTTTTCTGGGAATAGTTTTATTGGCGACCTTGATATAAATTCTGAATTTATAGGGTACGCTTCGTTTGCTGAATGCAGTAGTTTTGACGGAAGATTTACAATAAATCCTTTTACCTTAAATGAAGTAGATGATTATGCTTTTTATAACTGTTTTAATCTCAGCGGAGATTTGTTTGTAGGGGAAAGTTTAAGCGGAATCGGGGACTACTCGTTTTCTGCAATGAGTAGTTTAGATGGTGAGTTTTCGCTTTGCGAATTACCTAGTAATTTTAGTGGTGATTTGTCAAAATATGAATTCATAGAAGGTGAATCAGGTTCATACACAGTTGAATTTGAAGAGTTTGTAACAACATCTTTGAAATATTTTGGGGATTATGCTTTTGCTAACAACTCAAACCTGTCTGGAAATCTTGTAATACCAGATACTACTACATCTTGGGGGGAATACGCCTTCTTAAACATGTCTTCACTAGACGGCTTCTTAATGTTAGGAAGCGGAGTTGACAGTATACCAGAAGGTATATTTAAAAATTGCTCTGGTTTAAATTGCTATGATGGTTTGTTTAGGATACCTGAAAATGTTTCGTTAATAGGCGCTGAAGCTTTCTACAACTGTTCCTCTTTGGATTGTGTGTTGAGATTAAAGCCTGGTGTAACTATTTTAACCGACGCCTTCTTTGGGACTAACTTTAACGGGTTACTAGTACCTAAAGGTACGGTTGCTATTTTAGATGGCGATTATGACACATTCCAAAATACAGAATTAAGATTAATATTTGAACAGTCAGACAGCGCATTCAGAATATTAGGCGATCTCGCTTTCGATAATTATAGATTAACGGGTAATTTATTCTTGCCAGATAGCACTGATTATATAGGATCTTCTGGGTTTTTGAATTGCGACTTGCTAAATGGATCATTTTCCGTGCCTTCAAATACAGAAGCTATAGGTGATAGTGCGTTTAGAAATTGTTCTGGTTTTGATGGAGGTTTTTCATTGGTCAATTTACCTTTTTCCTATAATGGAGAAAGTGATTTGTTTACATTATTATCAGGGATAGGAGAATACGCTTTTGCAAATTGTGAAAACTGGACTGGTAATTTGGTAATTCCAGATGGAGTTAATTATGGAAAATTTAGCTTTCTTAATAATAGCTCTCTTGATGGATTCTTAATACTTAATGACACCACTGAGATAATACCAGAAGGAGCTTTTAAAGGATGTACACAGATAGGCCATTATGAAGGTCAAACATTAACAATACCAAGAGTTGTAACCTCTATAGAGACTGAGGCTTTTTACAATTGTTTAAACTTGCTTGGTGGTGATATAAAAATAGGAGTGGCTCCAATAATAGGAACAGATGCTTTTTTTGGCCAAGACTTTGATAATTTAATTGTGCCTAATTACGAAGAGGTAATAGGAGATGGGGACTACGAATACTTTAAACCTTTGTCTATTGGTTTGGAATTTGAAGCCATATCTAACGTTTCTGGTATAGAAGATAAAGCATTCTTAAATTACAGATTTACAGGATCTTTAAATACACCCGCATCATTAGAATTTATCGGTGCTTCTGGATTTAAAGGTTGCGATTTGTTTGACGGTTCTTTAGCTCTCTCTCAATTGGAAACAATAGGGAATCATGCTTTTGAAAATTGTTCTGGATTTGATCAGGGTTTACTTATAGGCGGCGGAACGTTAAGTATTGGAAACAATGCTTTTGCAAACTGCAACAGCTTTACAGGATCAATTATTATCCCAGATTCATGTACGACACTAGGAGAGGAGGCTTTCCTTAACTGTTCTGGTTTTGATGGTAGCATATCTATAGGTAACGGTATTGAATATTTAGAGGACAGAACATTTAAAAATTGCCAGTCTGCTTCGGATGATTTTGAGATACCTGATTCTGTTACTGGAATAGGAGCTTCTGTATTCGATAGCTGTTTTAATCTAACAAGCATAACCAATAATTTATTTGAAATACCAAGACCTGTAGATTATATAGGTGACGAGGCATTCTTTAACTGCTTTAATCTTCTCTTAGGGACATTAAGAATAAAAGGTGGAGTTGACATAGGGATAAATTCTTTTGAGCCATTTACTTTTGGAAGTTTGAGCGTTCCTGATTATCAGGTTTCTATAGATTCTGGGGATTACTTGTATTTCAAAGATAAAACTTTTCAGCTTACTTTCGAAAATTATAATTCCCCAACATCAGAAACAAGATATATAAATCAAAAAGCTTTTTCTGGATATAATTTAGTTGGATTATTAGATCTTCCTAAAAATTTAGAAACTATTGGAAGCGCTTCTTTTGCTAATCTGTCTAATTTAATTGGAGGACTTTACCTTTATGAAAATTTAGAAACTATAGGCGAAAAAGCTTTTGAGAACTGCTCTGGCTTTGATGGGCAATTTTCTCTAGCTCCTCTTCCAAATAATTTCACTGGGCAAACAAACTTTGGTTCTAATAGTAGTTTAACAAGTATAGGCGACTACGCTTTTGCAAATTGCGAAAGCTGGACGGGCAATCTAGTTATTCCAGATGGAGTTTCTTACGGTGAATATTCTTTCTTGAATAATAGTTCTTTAAATGGATTTTTGATTTTAAATCAAACAACGTCTGTAATACCAGAAGGGGCCTTTAAAGATTGTTCTCAACTTACGTGCTATGATGGTGTATTTAAAATACCAGAGGTTGTAGCTTTAATTTCTAGATATGCTTTCCAAGGTTGCTCTGGTCTTGATTGCGATTTACAAATAGGTCCAGACGCAAGCATAGGAACACAAGCATTCGAAGGTACTGATTTTAAAGGTTTAGTTATACCTAAGTTTCTTGAAGAGGTTCAATATCAAGATTATGATTATTTCAAACAGGATATAATAACTCTTAAATTTGAAGATTATAATTCATCACCCAACCTAAAATATATAGGCAGTGGTGCATTCGCTGATTATAATTTTAGTGGAGGTTTACTTTTACCAACATCATTATCGGGCATAGGTGATAACGCTTTTTATCAAAACGATTTACTTGAGGGTCCATTAAGCATACCATCTACCGTAAGAGATATAGGGTCTGGAGCTTTTGAAGATTGTAGCGGTTTTTATGGTTCTTTTTCATTCCCCGAATCAATAGTAGATATAGGAGCTAAGGCTTTCAAAAACTGTAAGAGCTTAGTTGGCACACCAAGATTTTCTATATCCACAGAGACTATAGGAGAAGAAGCATTTGCTAATTGCCTTACTTTAAATGGAGAAATAGAGCTGACATCTAATATTACAAATATTGGAAGCGGCGCTTTTCTTAATGCAATAGGATTAAGTGGAGTTTTAGTAACCACATTGCCTCCTACTGTATTTGATGGCGACAATGCTTTCTCTGGAGTGCAGGGAGTTATGCAATTATCTCCGTTGATATATCAAGATTATCAGCTTGATTCTAGAACAATTGAAATAGCTGGAGAATATTATTTCCAAGGAATAAAGATAAGTGGACAGGTAGCTGACGATACCGTGTTTTATACAGGCGTTGATGAAAACGAGTCTAATAAGCTTGAAGATACTAATAATGGTAGATTAACATCACAAAACTTTCAACCATATGCCATACCAGACAACTGGAAGGAGGGTCTTACTTCAGACCCTAATTACCAAAACATAAATACGCAGCAACAAAATTGTTGGTTAGACGTTGGCGGCTTGTGCGACAGTATATCAACTGGAGCATTTAAAAATAGAAGGCTTTTAAGAGGAGATGTTTTCTTCCCAGGGTCTGTAGATAGTATTGGCGACTCGGCTTTTGAAAATTGTAATAGCTTAGAGGGATTAACTTTTGATTCTTTCGGTTTGAGAGATGTAGAAAGTAGAGCTTTTTATGGCTGCACCAATGTTTTTAGCGACATAAATCTGCCAGAAACAATGCAGAACATAAAACCAAGCGCTTTCCAGCTTATGTATAAAGCTGGTAATTTGACTTTAACTGGTACTTCCTTAACTGGAATTAGCGGGAACGCGTTTCATAGTTTCGGAAATGCAGCTTTAAATAAAACATTCAAACTAAATGAGGGCCTGTTAAATATCGAAGGTTATGGTTTTTATCAGGCTGGAGGGACAGGAGCTTCTTTAGAATTACCTAGTACATTAGAAACCATCGGTGAACAAGCTTTTTATTCTTTCGGTGATTCATTTAATGTTAATGCTGCTGGTGAGTTAAAGGGCATTAACGCCTCTTCATCTTTATCGAATATAAGCAATAGCGCATTTGAATTTGCAAGGCTTACTGGTCATATAGTCTTCCCAACATCATTGCCAAATATAAACTATCGGTCGTTTTACGGCGCTCTTATAGATAGCGTATCTGGATTTGATCATATGGATTATATAGGTGAACAGGCTTTTTCTAGAGATTACCGCTACCCAATAAACCTCAGAATGGATAATTTAGTTATCCCAGAAAAACCTTACTTACGTAAAGAGTGCTTTGTATCGCACCAATATATAAAATATATTACTCTTGAAGGTCAAAGAGACGATTCAGATATCGATTGGCGGGGTGGTCAATTTGCGGGATTCTCAAATGGTTATGTTAATAACAACACGACAGGGTTTAGTGCAAGCGGAACTAATTATTTTTCACAAAACATGTTCAAAACTAACTGGTCTCTTAAGTTTGTAGCAGATAACTTCTCACCAAATTTGAGCGGGATCGACCAATATGCTTTCCAAAATACCAGCTTGCGGGGTATATATGATGGGGATTCTCCATCGCCACCAAATTCAATAATTAATTTGCCTAGTGGTCTTGTGCTAGTTGACACAAGTTCTTTTCAAAACACACTTTGGACTAATGGATTAAATTTTTCAGGAACTGAATCTGGATTGATTATAGGCGACAATGCTTTTGATTCCTGTGGAAAACTTTTTCAAGCGTCCTATGCTGGTGGTATTGGTTATGAATATGGCCCACGCCACGTTAACTCTGTATTCTGGACTAACGAAGAAACGAACATAACTGGCGAATTTATAATCCCTAGCGGATTATCTTATTTGGGCAGAAATGCTTTCAAAAATATAAGAGGTAGGAATTTAGATATAATCTTTAGCGATGATTTCACTGGTAATAGAACAGACTTGCAAATAAGAAATAGGTCTAATGGTGTGCTTTATGACAGAAATACGGCGGGGACAAAGGATTATTGTTTTTCTAAAGCGCAGTTGAGAAAATTAAAATTATCTCAATCTATGGAAATAGCTGACCGATTCATGTTCGATGAATTTACTATAATGGATCATAACAATTTTGATTCTCCGTTAGGAGTTAAAGAATTTGGCTATAAAACTTTTAATGGGTTTAATTGTGAGTCAGGAGCTGGGAAGTTCATTTTTGAATTTGGATCAGGCTTGAGTAACTTGGGGTCATATTCTTTTGCTACTGATGGAATACCAGAAGATCCTGTATTTGCTGGAAAAAAAATACCGAACCATTATTACTATGGAGTATATAAAGAGCACAGATGTATAGAGGGGTTTGATTTTTCTAGAGTAAGCGGTGCTGTTGATTTCGGGGAAGGATGCTTTAGAAGAAGCTGGGCTGATGGAACTATGACCTTGCCAGAAGTTAATAGTCTTGGTATCGAGGTGTTTTTTGGAGCAAATAGACTTGAACAGGTTGTATTTCAAAGTTCTCCTAATTTAACAAACTTATCTGCAGGAACATTTTCAAATTTAGCTAGCTTGTCTGGTGTTGTTTTCAATACAGAACTTACATCAATTGGTGATAGCTGTTTTGAGAATTGTCCATCTCTTCTGGAGTTTGATATTATATTGACACAGATAGAAAGTTTGGGCGACTCAGTGTTTAAGGACTGCGTTAATTTGACTGATATTGAATTGTGCAACGGAAATATTACTACATTGGGTGATAATGTTTTTGAAAATTGCACAAGTATTGACAATCTTTATATATGCAACACAATCACAACAGTAGGAAGTAATTTATTTTTAAATGCAAACATAAATGTATTAGATTACGATGTTAATACTACCGTTTTAGATCCATTCTTGTTTAACGGGGCTACTATAGGCGATTTATCCTTGCCGCAAACAACCATAGTAGTTAAAGAGGGTGTATTCCAAAATGCAATATTTGGACCAGATCCTTTTGATGGGTTACCCAATGGAGTAGTGACCTTTGAAGATAGTGTATTTAATCAAACACCTTTAAGTGGTATATTTATTCCTACATCACTTAGCGGTTTAGCGAACACTACATTCAAAGACTCACCCAACCTTAGTGGCTTAAACTTTTCTTTATGTAATTCTCTTACTGGAATTGGAAATGAAAACTTCATGAATTGTGATTCTATCACTGGTATTGTTTTACCTAATTCTTTACAGGTCATTGGGAATAGCAACTTCAAAGATAGTAATTTAATAGAAGAAGTAACTTTCCCGACATCTTTAGAATACATGGGCGACGAAAACTTCAGAAACTGTTCTGGTCTTGCTTTTGTTGATTTATCAAACAGCTCTTTAATAGAAATGGGGAGCAGAAACTTCATAGAAGATACTAATATAAAAACTATATTTGCTATGAATTTGCCAGATAGCTTACAGATAATTGGGGATGAAAACTTCAAAGAAATTAACCTTAATACTTTAAAACTGCCTACTGGATTGAAGGTGTTGGGAGATTCTAATTTTTATGATTGTCAGGGTTCGACTTTTGATCCTTGGGGAGAGGGGAATCCTCCTGTGTTTAGCCTTCCAAGTGGTATTGAAAGCATAGGAAATTCAAACTGGGAAAGATCAGACGGAATACAAAGACTTAGGATAGATGAAGGTTTTTCTGGTTCAATAGGGGATCTTAACTGGAATTTGTGTAACCAAATGAGTGAACTTCTAATAAAAACTACAGATTCTAATATGTCCATAGGAAGTGGTAATTTCACAGACTTGAATTTATTGTCAACCATTCAAATTGATTGTCCAGCATCTTGTTGGCAAGGTTTAGATAATTTTAATCAATCTAAATCAGATATGATAATTTATGTTAATTCAATTCATGCAGCTGGTTATGATACAATTTGGAGTGGAGATCAAAAAGTACCAAATGGAGCTACGATACAATCCTACACACCTTAATAAAAATGTCAAGAAACAGAACTATATACCAATCTGAATCAGTTTTCGTTAGCAATAACTTAGATTCTACTGACGTTTGGGAACACGCTGAAGTAGCAAGAATACAAGAAGCTAGTTATGGTTTCTCCATGAATAAAACAGATGTCAATCAGTATGGAAAAAGCAGTAGAATAGATCATATAAATTTAGAACTGCCTACTGTTAATTTTGATATGTCTTACTTATTGGGCAATGGTTACAATGAGTCCGTTTTAGGTTTTGATATTAAAGAAGGTTATCAATTTGCAAAATCTCATTTAGAAAATAATAGTGGGAAAAATTTCTATGTATTAACTTCTGAAGAAGGTGTTGATTCAAAATCTTTAGAGGTCGGAGATCCTTATACTTTAATAGGTATAGGTAATGCTTTTTTGACAAACTATTCTGTAGACATGTCTGTAGGTTCTTTGGCTAAGGTTGATCTGCAATACGAATGTTCAAATATAAATTCAATTCACGGGGTGGTAGAAGGCGAAGGCTTTTGGCTTACTCAGTTAAGTGGGGATAGTGCAGCTATAGATCTAGATAAAGGAAAACCTTACGACAAGAAGATAAAAATCATTGCACCTAAAGGTGACATAGAAAATATACCTACGGCATTAAGACCTGGCGACATAACAATAAATTTTGAAGGTTTCGATTCTGAAAGTTTATCGACCATTAGTGGTAATGGTTCTTTCCATTTACAAAGTGCTAACTTATCTATTCCATTGTCTAGATCTGAACTAAAAAGATTAGGTTCGAAAGGCGCGTATGCAAGAGTTCTTGATTATCCTACAAAGGCTACTTTAAGTGTAAACTCTATAGTTAGCAATACTGAAGTTGTAGATCTTGCTGAATCCGTAAGGGCTTGTATCAACAAATCTTTAAATAATGATATATCTATATTGGCTAAAGATTGCGATAAAGAAAATGCTATTATATGGCGGCTTAAAAATCCTGATTTATTATCAGAAAATTTCTCTTCTAATATCGGACCAAACAAATCTGTTGATCTTACTTTTGAGGTCGAAATAGGTAATCCAGATGATAACTCTATAGGGATACTTTGTAGTGGAGCTTCAGATAGAGATAACGAAGAAAGAGAAGATGACAACGATTACTATCCAACCAGAGTCTACGGCTATGATTATTCTGGATCCGCTGCTTATCTCGAGCAGGGAGTCTTTAGTGGCGAAAGTAACATACTTTTAGACTTTCAAATTGGTGACGTAGATGACCAATGGAAGTATAATGCATTGATTTTCCCCAGTTTTAACCCTATATGGGGAAATTTAGATTTCATAAAAAGAATTGCTCCTGGAGGGTCTACTGAATATATTGGTGATGAGGCTTTTCGAAACATAAAGGCAACAGGAGAATTGTATTTAACAAAGAATCTTACTGGTATTGGAACGAGAGTTTTTGAAAACACAGATATTGATTATCTTGTGGTTGGAGACGGACTTCCAAAACTTCCGAGTAGATCTTTTTATGGCTGCAATGAATTAAAAACAGTAAACACTGCAGATTCTATAACAGAAATAGGAGATCAGTGTTTTAGGTACGATTCAAGCTTAACTGAATTTTATTTTAGTAAAGGATTAAGTGGCCTTGGATCTTACGCTTTTCAAAATTGCTCTTCTTTAATGAAAGCAAATCTTTCTGGGTGTGATTCTTTGCAAAATATAAGTGTACATACTTTCGAAGGCTGTTCTTCTCTAGAAGAAGTAAGTTTGTCGGATTCTGTATTAACATTAGGAGATAATAGTTTTAAAAGTTGCACTTCATTAACTAATTTTAAATGGAGTTCAGGATTGCAAAGTTTAGGTTATAGATCTTTTAATGGATGCACAAGCTTGCTAGATCCTGTCTTTTATGATACTTTAGAAACAATCGGGGACGAAGCTTTTTCGGCTTGTTCATCTTTTGATTCTGTTACTATACCAGGAACAGTAACAGATTTTGGAGAAAACGCATTTAGAACATGTGGAGTGAAAAGTTTAGTATTAAACGAAGGCTTATCTGAAATCTCATATCAAGCTTTTTATAATTGTGCATCTTTAAAAAGTATAAGCTTTCCCGAAACTTTATTAT
>Ga0213861_10000189_pt1 | contig 49879 bp, 46 predicted proteins | sample PICome_4_FD_160110 | JGI IMG/M metagenome (GOLD analysis project Ga0213861, IMG submission 160110) | Coastal seawater microbial communities near Pivers Island, North Carolina, United States - PICO131 | ecosystem: Environmental > Aquatic > Marine > Coastal | place: USA: North Carolina... | reverse complement strand
GAAACCGTTGTCGGTGTCGGCAACATCCGCTTTTCGCTGATCACGCTGGTGCGTGGCCTGATTGCCGGGGCAATCCTGTTCTGGCTGGGCCAGTGGTCCAACAGCCAGACCTCTGCGCTGATCGCGCAAAACAAGGAAATGCGCCCCTCCATCCGGCAACTTTTGATCAAGACGGCAGAGTTTGCGATCTTTGCCATCGCCTTCTTGCTGTTGATGAACATCATCGGCGTAGACCTGAGCGCGCTGGCGGTTCTGGGCGGTGCGATTGGTGTGGGTCTGGGGTTTGGCCTGCAAAAGATTGCCTCGAATTTTATCTCGGGCGTGATCCTGTTGGTCGAAGGCCAGGCAACGGTCGGTGATTATGTCGAACTGGACGGCGGCGAAAAGGGCAAGATCGTCAAGATGATGGCCCGCGCCGCGATCCTTGAAACCTTTGATGGCCGCTGGATCGTTGTTCCCAACGAGGATTTTATCACCACCCGTGTGATCAACTATTCCGACAGCGGCTCTGCCAACCGCTTTGAGGCCCCGTTTTCGGTCAGCTATGATACGGACATCAATCTGGTCCCCGCCTTGATAGAGGCCGCCGTCGCGACCCATCCCGAGGTGCTGGACAAACCCTATCCGCCAGATTGCGAACTGCGCGGGTTTGGCGACAATGGCATTGATTTTGCCGTCGAATTCTGGGTGAACGGGCTGGATGACGGGGACAACAAATACACGTCTGATGTGTTGTTCCTGATCTGGAACGCGCTCAAGGACGCCGGGATCGAGATTCCTTATCCGCAGCGCGTTGTAGAGATCAAGGGCGGGATGCCCAAGGTTGAGACATGACAGATGCGCCCATTAAACATGCTGTAGTCATCGGGGCAGGCCCCGCAGGCCTGATGGCCGCCGAAGTGATGGCCGAGGCCGGTTTGAAGGTCACTCTCTGCGAGGCAAAACCGTCGGCGGGGCGCAAATTCCTGATGGCGGGCAAATCCGGTCTGAACCTGACCAAGGACGAGGCTTTCACGCCCTTCATGGCCGCCCTCACGGACGCGGCGGCCCCCCTGGCCCCGATCATCCGTGACTTTGACTCAAAGGCTGTTCAGGATTGGGCGCGGGGGTTGAACCAAGAGGTCTTTACCGGCTCAACCGGTCGCGTGTTTCCCAAGGCGATGAAGGCATCACCCCTGCTGCGCGCCTGGATGGGGCGTCTGGGTGCGCTGGGTGTCGAACTGCGCACGCGCTGGTCCTGGCAAGGCTGGCAAGGTGATGCACTGACTTTTGACACGCCGATGGGACCACAACAGATCACGGCGGATGCCACTGTTCTGGCCCTGGGTGGTGCCAGTTGGTCACGGCTGGGTGCCACTGGGGCCTGGGCTGACATCCTGCAGGCCAAAGGGATCAAGATCGCCCCCTTTGCCCCCTCCAATGCGGGTCTGATGGTTGAATGGTCACCCCATATGGCGAAACATTTCGGTGCACCGCTCAAGGGCGTGGCATGGGCTGCGGGGCCTTACGCATCACGGGGAGAGGCGACACTGTCCTTGCGCGGTCTGGAGGGGGGCGGCATCTATACCGTGTCGCGGGGCATTCGCGAAGGGCATGCTTTGACGCTGGATCTGCTGCCTGACATGACCGTGCCCGAAATCACCGCGCGGCTCAGCAAACCGCGCGGCAAGGCAAGCCTTGCCAATCACCTGCGCAAGACCTTGAAATTGTCACCGGCACAGATTGCACTGGTGCAGGAAATGGTCCGCCCCTTGCCCAACACCTTGCGGGCCACTGCGCGCCTGCTCAAGGCTCTGCCGGTCCAGCACGCGGGGCTGCGCCCCATCGACGAGGCAATATCAACAGCCGGCGGCATTGCCTTTGGTGCGCTGGATCAGGGGCTGATGCTGCGTGATCTGCCGGGTGTTTTCGCCGCAGGAGAGATGCTGGACTGGGAAGCGCCAACAGGCGGCTATCTGATCTCTGTCAGTCTGGCCACGGGCCGTTGGGCAGGCTTGCAGGCTGTCAAACGCCTGCGAGCCACTGATCTGTGATCAGCTTGCGACCTTGGCCTGCGCGGCCTTGAACGCATCACGATCCCGCAGGCCCTTGGCCCAATCCGCCAGCTTGTCGTTCAGGCGCGGAAAACCTGCGCCGATGGACCAGTTCAGGCAGTGACAGGCCAGAATATCGGCATGGGTCATCTGGTCACCCATCAAAAACGGGCCTTCCAGACGTTCGGCCAGCAGATCGGCTGATCTTGCGAACTCTGCTTTCAGACTGTCCTTGATCTCTGGCACGCGGCGGTCTTCGGGAAAGACAAAACTGTGTTTGGCCGCAGCCCACAGGATCGCGTCAAACTCATCAATCAGCCAAAAGGTCATGGCATCCTGACGCGCGCGGGCGGGCGTGCCGGCAGGGGCGGTCAGCTGTCCGTGTTTATCGCCCAGATAGGTCATGATCGCGACGCTGTCGGTCAAAACCTCATCGCCATCAACAAGCGCTGGGATCTTGCCTGACGGATTGTACTTTTTCGCCTCGTCCGACCGTGGTCCTGCATCGATATGGGCATATTCAAGCCCCATTTCCTCTAACATCCACATGACCCGAAAGGCCCGGGATTTGATCGCTCCAACAACTGTATACATTGATAATCCTCCTCGAATTTATCGTTGCGCGCCCAGCATCGCCAACCGGATAAAGGCACGTTCCACCAAAGCAAGCGCCGGGGCGTTCTGTCCAGCAGAGCGCAGCGTCAGATCGGTATCGGTCAGCACGCCAAGCGCGGTTTCCAGTTTGGCGGCACCCCAGCTTCTGGCCTGTCGCATGGCGCGGTCCCGGTCGCGCACACCGTAGATCGGCGCACCGGGGCTGGCGGCAATGCGGTACAGCGTGCGGAAATGCCGCGTCGCCATGATGGTCAGCGTGACGGCGGTGACGCCCTGTGCCTGCAGTTTACTCATCACCGGGCCGATATCGCTGGCCCGCGCTTCGGCAACCACATGCAAAATATCGTCTACATCGGCCTCTGTCGATGTAGGCGCGCAGGCGGCAATGTCGTCGCTGCTCAGGTCGGTGGGATCATTCAGCTTGTACAGCGTCAGCTTTTCGATGGTCTGGCGAAAATCGCCGGGGTCGATCATACGGGCCAGATCGGTCAGAACGACCATCGCATCGGGTTGCGGGGTCAGTTTGGCCGCAGACAGGATGTTTTCAATCTCGGCCCGGTCGGGAGGGTTGTCATAGATCGCGGCGGCATAGGCACCGGGATGCGCCTCAAACGCTTTGCGGATTTTCGAAGTTTTCTTCAGGTCGCCGCCACTGACCACGATCTGCGCATCGCCCTTTTGCCAGTCCCCCAGCGCATCAATCACGATCGCCGCGACCGTGTCATTGGCATCCTCGACAAATGCAGCACGCGGGCCGGGAAAGAAGCCCACGGCCTTGACCGCATCCAGCAACATCGCCGGATCGCGGCGCAATTCGGCTGCGGGAATACGGGTCAGGCGCATCTCTTCCTCGGCACCGGGCCCCAGCAGGGATTTCAGAAACTCCTGACGTTTGAGCGCGACGCGCATGGCATCGCTGCCAAAGATCAGCAGCCCGGTCTTATCCGGATCGGGCCGGGCAAAATAGGCGTTTGCATCGCGCGGCGATAGCTTCATGCGGACAGATCAGCGGCATAGAGCCTTGCAATAATCTGATCTGCGATGACCTTCATCAGACGTTTTTGCGCATCCTGTTCACCGGCAAGTGTTTCGACCGTCGTACCGGTCGCCGATGATCCCACGAAATTCTCAACCTGGCCCGAGGTCACAATCTGCCCCGTGGCCACATTGCGCAGGCTGTAATCGACAATCCCGATCCGGTTGAGCCGCCCGGTATCGCCCTCGCGGTCGATCGCCAGCCGGGTCTCAGCGGTGTTGATGGTCAACGACAGCGCGAAAGCAGGCTGAGCAGCACGTCCCAGCTTTTCTTCCAGTTCTCTGACCAGAAGATAGCCATCCTGCGTGCTGGGCGGATCGACCAACACGCGGTTTTGCAAGGACGCGCCATTTCCGCCAGGGCCATAGACCGGCTCAAAGCCGCAGGCGGCCAGCGCCAGAGGGGCCAGCACAACAAAACGGCGGGTGGGTTTGGTCCTAAGCAACGACATTCACGATACGTCCGGGCACAACGATCACCTTTTTCGGCGTAGCCCCGTCAAGGGTTCTGATGACAGCTTCATGGGCCAGCGCGATTTTTTCAACCTCTTCCTTCGACATATCCGCCGGAACCTGAATTTCTGCACGCCGCTTGCCATTGATCTGAATGGGCAAGGTGACAGTATCATCCACCAGCATGGCTTCGTCCGCCTTGGGCCATGGTGCGTTTACAATCAGCCCCTCACCGCCCAGACGGGCCCAGATATCTTCGGCCAGATGGGGTGTCATCGGTGACATCAGCTGTGCCAGTGTCATGATCGCCTCGCGCTGGGCCGCATGGCCGGCCTTGGATTTCTGCAAGACGGCGGTAAAGGCATAAAGCTTGGCAATGGCCGCGTTGAAACCGAAGGATTCGATGCCCAGGGTCACATCATGGATGGTTTTGTGCATGGCGCGCAGCAGATCATCATCGCCCGTTCCGGCCGCCGCCGCATCCATCGCGCCAATCCGGTCACAGATGTTCCAGACCCGGCCAAGGTGTTTGAACGCGGCATCCGCACCCGATGCCGTCCATTCAACGTCGCGCTCGGGGGGCGAATCGCTCAGTACGAACCAGCGTGCCGTGTCGGCACCGTAGTTCGAGATGATGTGCAGCGGATCGACCACGTTTTTCTTGGATTTGGACATTTTGGCCGAGGGAACGATCTCCACCTCTGTGCCGTCGGCCAGTTTGCCCTCGGTCACATCTTCGGGCAGGTGATAGACCGGACGCCCGCTGGCATCACGTGTCAGGTAGATCTCATGGGTCACCATGCCTTGGGTAAACAGCGCGTCAAACGGTTCGATCGCGGTTTCGGGCAGATGGCCCGTGATCTGCATCGCACGGGCAAAGAAACGTGAATACAACAGGTGAAGGATCGCATGTTCGATGCCGCCGATATATTGATCGACGTTCATCCAGTATTTCGCATCTTCCATATTTGTGGGCGTTGTTGCACGCGGCGCGGTGAAACGCGCGAAATACCACGACGAATCCACAAATGTATCCATCGTGTCGGTTTCACGCTTGGCGGGGATGCCGCAGGATGGGCAGGCGCAGTCGCGCCATGTCGGATGACGGTCCAGCGGGTTGCCCGGCGTGTCGAAATCAACGTCATAGGGCAGCTCGATCGGCAGGTTCTCTTTCTTTTCGGGCACCACGCCGCAGCTGTCGCAATGCACCACGGGAATGGGGCAGCCCCAGTAGCGCTGGCGTGACAGCCCCCAGTCGCGCAACCGAAACTTGGTCACACCCTGGCCTATCCCGTTGGCCTCGCAAAAGGCGATTGCCGCGTCGATGGCCTCTGTCCCGGTCTGCAGGGCTTCACCGGCGAAACCGCGGTTGTAGAAAACCTTTTCGGTTTTCGCGGGCACATAGGCCTCGTCCAGATCCTCGGGGCTGTCTTCGGAGGGCAGGAATGTCGAAATGATCGGCAGGCCGTATTTGGTGGCAAATTCAAAGTCGCGCTGATCATGTGCCGGGCAGCCAAAAATGGCACCTGTCCCGTAGTCCATCAAGATGAAGTTCGCGATATAGACCGGCAGTTCAAGGGATGTATCAAACGGGTGACGCACGCGAATGCCGGTGTCAAAGCCCAGCTTTTCCGCCGTCTCAATCGCTTCTTCGGTGGTGCCACCCTTGCGGCATTCAGCACAGAAGCCGGCGACATCTTCACTCTCTTTTTCCAGCACTTTCGCCAACGGATGATCCGGTGAGATACCGACAAAGGATGCGCCCAACAGCGTATCGGGGCGGGTGGTATAGACCTCGATCCGGTCATGGCCTTCGGGGGCCTCAACGGTTGAGAAAGCAAATTGCAGACCGCGCGATTTGCCGATCCAGTTCGCTTGCATCAGCTTGACCTTGGCGGGCCAGTTATCCAGCGTATCCAGCGCCTCAAGCAGTTCTTCGGAATGACCCGAGATCTTGAAGAACCACTGCGTCAACTCGCGCCGTTCCACCAGCGCACCGGACCGCCAGCCGCGACCGGCCTCCACCTGTTCATTGGCCAGAACGGTCATGTCGACCGGATCCCAGTTTACGATGGCGTTCTTGCGGTAAACCAATTCCGCCTCAAGAAAATCAAGGAACAAGGCCTGCTGCTGGCCGTAATACTCAGGATCGCAGGTTGCGAATTCGCGGGACCAGTCGATCGACAGGCCCAGCGGCTTCATCTGGTCGCGCATGTCCTTGATGTTGCCATAGGTCCAATCCTTGGGGTGCCCCCCGATCGCCATGGCCGCATTTTCCGCAGGCATACCAAAGGCGTCCCAGCCCATCGGGTGCAGCACGTTGTGGCCGGTGGCAATCTTGTAGCGGGCAATCACATCTCCCATGGTGTAGTTGCGCACATGGCCCATGTGAATGCGCCCTGATGGATAGGGGAACATCTCCAACACATAATACTTGGGCTTGTCTGCGGACCTGACAGCCTTGAAGATTTCGTTCTTTTCCCAGGCTTGCTGCCAACGGGCTTCGATTTCAGCAGGAGAGTATCGGGACATTGTTTGGGACATCTTGGGTTAGGGACCTTCTGGAATGGCAAACGCCGGGCTGTTTGGGAAAAACAGGGCCCGGCGTTGGAATTTTTGCGCGCTAGGCGGAATTAAAACTTGTTATCGGCGATGCGCAACTCGCGTGCGCGGCTCAGGATTGCATCTTCCACGGCGCGTGCTGTTGCGCGGCTGACCGGGCCGCCGCCACGTGTCTGCAGGGCAATGTTCAACGAACGTGCATCAAGCGCTGGATCGTCAATCAGCACCGTCGCCCGGTAAGAGAGACCACCGCCCGGCGGCGTGCCGTAACCTGTCACGATAACACCTGTGAAAGGATCGACAGATTGGATGGGCAGGAAATTCAACACCTCAAGCGAAGCCGCCCAGAGATAACGGTTCACCGCAACGGTGCTTTCGGACCTGTTGTTGCTGAAGATCGACCAGATCGTATTGCTTGGGTTTGTCTCGATGTTCTGGGGGTTATTTGCGTTCGTATATGTATCAGGACGGGTCGTCGCCTCGCTCCCGAGGTTACGCAGGCCGCCGCAGGCACCCAGCATAGATAGAATCACGACAGCGATTCCGATTCTGCAGACGGATTGTCGGGCCATTGATGCTTTCCTTTGCCTGTTTGACCCATGGTCTAACCAAGCTGCGCTGCCGGAGCAAGATATATGTAGGGCGTCGATTCATAGTATAATGTCCAATGTACAAGTGCTTTCGCCCAGTTTCGCCGTTCTGGTCGTGACAGCGGTTTGGCAAAACTGTGGCAAAGCTGCACCATTGGGCGCGGCAATAAGGCCAAGCGTTTTGTGCTTCTTGCAAACCAAGGGGCAATGGATGCAAACACCCTGCATACCCTTTCCGGATTCCCCGGTCTGGGCATGTGAATTCAAACCGAGGGAAAACCCATGAAAAAAGTTCTCTTCGCTACAACGGCTCTGGTTGCGACCGCCGGTGTTGCAGCAGCAGACGTTACATTTGGTGGCTACGGCCGTTTTGGTGTATTGTTCACCGATCCAGTTGTTGGCAAATCCACAACAGACGTGACTTCACGTTTCCGCCTGCAGATCGACGCGACAGCAGAATCTGATGCCGGCGTTACAATGGGTGCACGCGTTCGTATCCAGCAGAACGAATCCGACGCAGTAAACACTGGCACAGGCATCAACGGCGTTCGCTTCTTCGCACGTTCCGGTGGTCTGGAAGTCGGCGTTGGCAACATCTACGGCGCTCTGGAATTCATGCCTGGCATGTACCCAATCGATCTGGGTCTGACCGGTCTGGGTTACGACTACACAGCCTTCAACTTCGGTGCTGACGCGTACTCCTCCGGTGGCGCAGGTTCCGCTGGTAAGAACGGCGTAGAAGTAATGTACTCCATGGGTGACTTCTCCGTGCACGTATCTGCTTCCGAAAGCGGCCCTGCTGGCAGCACACGTACAGCTGCACACGCTGCTTACACGTTCAGCGGCTGGACTGTTGCACTTGGTGCACAGGACTCCGATAACGCAGCTGACACAGAGTTCGCAGCATCCGTTGGCGGTTCCATCGGTCCAGTTGACCTGACACTGGCATTCGCAGACAACGGCACAAAGGGCGATCACATCGTTCTGGCCGGTCGCTTTGATGTTGGCGCAGCAACAAACGTAGAAGTCTACGTTGCAGACGCTGACAACCAGCCTGACACAGGCTTCGGCATCGACTTCAACCACGACCTGGGCGGCGGTACATCCCTGCGCGGTGGTGTTGCGAAGCGTATGTCCGGTGCGACACAAGCTGACCTGGGTGTGCGCTTCAACTTCTAAGTTGAACGTCACTTAAGTGATCTGGGGCGGGCCTTTGGCCTGCCCCTTTTCTTTTGTGCGCCCATATTGTTACGTGATGATCACACACCAAAGGGAAGCACATGAGCCTGCCAGACATTATCGCCCGTATCGCCCAAGCTGAAAAAGACGCGGGCCGCCCCCAAGGATCGGTCCATCTGATTGCCGTCAGCAAGGTACAGCCCAATGAACGCGTCCGCGCGGTGTTGGAGCAGGGCCACCGCTGCTTTGGCGAAAACAAGGTTCAGGAAGCCGCCGGTAAATGGCCTGACTTCAGACAAGAGTTTCCTGGCGTAGATTTGCACCTGATCGGCCCGCTACAGTCCAACAAAACCCGTCAGGCCGTTGGTCTGTTTGATGCCATTCACACGCTGGACCGGCCCAAACTGGCGACAGCCCTGGCCCGTATCGCCCAGGAAGAAGGGCGTTGCCCGGATCTGTTCATTCAGGTCAATACCGGCGAAGAGCCGCAAAAGGCGGGCGTGATGCCAGCCGACACCGATAAATTCGTGGCTGAATGTCTCGCACTTGATCTGCCCGTCAAAGGGTTGATGTGCATCCCGCCGGTTGACGAAGAACCGTCACTTCATTTCGCGCTTTTGGCGAAAATGGCGGCGCGAAACGGGCTGTCTGGCCTGTCCATGGGCATGAGCGGTGATTTTGAACGTGCCATCGCGCTTGGTGCCACGCATGTACGGGTGGGCTCTGCGATCTTTGGCGAACGTGTTCCGGCATAAATCGTCTATCGGACTGCCTGATATAGGATAGGGCGGCAATGCTTCAGCCGACAGGCGGCTTGGCTCATCTGGCCGCGTTACAGCACGATCAGCCGGGTGCGATGTTTGATCTGAGGCGCGATGCGCCTGATGTCACCCCGCCGCAGCGCAATGCAGCCTTCGGTCGGATAGCCGGGCCTGCGCCACTGGTGGATGAAAATCGCGGACCCGCGCCCGGGCACGGCATAGGGCCAGTTCCAATCGGTCAGCAGAATCAGATCATAAAGCGGATCGGCCCGGCGCAGCGTTTCATGGCTGGGCGGATAGGGCGCGCGTACCATCATGTTATAGTCTTCGTCGGTCGGGTCGTCAGACCACAGGTCACCGGGCCGGATCGGCACGGCCCAATCTGCGGGGCGGGCCATCCGGTCAGGCCGGTACAGCATCCCCACAATCCGGTGTATGCCCTGCGGTGTTCCCCCGTCGCCCTCGCGTTTGGTGCCAGTGATGCCGCCCTTGCCGATGGTGCAGGGATAGGTCCGCCCCAAGAAGCGAAGCCCCTTGGGGGTCAGCACCATATCCCAAACCGACATCCGCCGCATCACAGCAGATGCCCGGACTTGGCTGCCTTGGTCGCCAGATAGGCCGCATTATGGCGGTTTTCACCAACCCGCAGCGGCACGCGTTCGGTGACATCCACCCCGCTGGCTTTCATCATCTCGACCTTGCGCGGATTGTTGGTCAGCAGGCGCACGGCGGCAAAGCCCATGGATTTCAGAATATCCGCACCCAGCCTAAAGTCGCGCTCATCATCCTCAAAGCCCAGCCGGTGATTGGCCTCCACGGTGTCAAACCCCTGATCCTGCAGCGAATAGGCGCGCATCTTGTTGGCCAATCCAATGCCGCGCCCCTCTTGGTTGAGGTACAGCAGGACCCCGTGGCCCTCTTCGCCCATCTGTGCCAATGCGGCGCGCAACTGGGGGCCGCAATCGCATTTCAGACTGCCCATCAGGTCGCCGGTGAAACAGGCGGAATGCAGGCGTGCGAGGACCGGTTTGCTCCGGTCCGGGGTCCCGATCTCTATTGCGTAATGTTCTTCTCCGCCGTCTTCGGGGCGGAAAATATGCAGTCGTCCCGCCTCTGACACTTCCATGGGCAACCGTGCGTTGACCACCGGGTGCAGCGGGCTGCGCTGCGCCAATGCAGGGGCGGCGGCGGCCAGATCAATGCTGGTCAGACCGTGCTGTGCAGCGAAATCCCGGCGGCCACCCAGATCCAGAACCAATACGGCCGGCAGCAGCCTTGCCGATTTGGCCAGTTGCAATGCGGCGCGGTGTACCTCAGCCGTGCCGCCCCTTGCACAAGAGAAGGGCCCCTTCATCGGTGCACGCAGATCATCGGCGGGGTTTGCAATGCTTTGCACCCAAGCCGGTGTCGCATCCGCTGGCAAGATGATCCGGGCCAGATCACCGTCATAGACCCGCGCCTTCAGGGTCTCTGCCCGCCGCGCCGTGATCGCCAGAACGGGTTGGCCCCCCAAGGCCAGCAAATCGGCCAGCCGCTGTGCCGTCAATGTCTCAGCCGCCATGACAACAGACTGTGTGGCACCCGCCAGTACAACAGGAACACCCATGCGCAGATCGGCACGCGCGCGGGCCAACTGCTCTGTTATGTCGGGGGCGAAGGTCATTTTTTGTTACGATTCCAAAATCAATTTGAAAGATATCTATGCCAACAGGGGCAGAATTGAAACATTTGAGCGGTTTTCCCACACGACGATGTGAATGACACCTTCGGTTCCTTGTCAGATCAGCACTTCGCACACATTTGTTACTGACAACATGGTGGAGGCGGTATTATGGCACAGCTCAAGAAAATCCTATTGGTCGATGATGATGACGATCTGCGCGAAGCGTTGAGCGAACAATTGATCATGACCGAAGACTTCGATGTCTTCGAGGCGGCCAACGGTGCCGACGGCATGTCCCGCGCCAAAGAGGCAATCTATGATCTGGTGATCCTCGACGTGGGCCTGCCCGATACCGATGGCCGTGAATTGTGCCGCCTGATGCGCAAACAGGGCGTCAAAAGCCCGATCATGATGCTGACCGGTCATGATGGGGACGCGGACACGATTCTGGGCCTGGACGCCGGTGCCAATGATTATGTCTCAAAGCCGTTCAAGTTTCCGGTGCTGCTGGCGCGAATCCGTGCCCAGCTGCGACAGCACGAACAATCCGAGGATGCCATATTTCAGCTGGGACCCTATACCTTCAAACCCTCGATGAAGATGTTGATCACCCAGGACGACAAAAAGGTGCGCCTGACCGAGAAAGAGACCAATATCCTCAAGTTTTTATACCGATCCGACGAAGGCGTCGTGCCCCGCGATGTGCTGCTGCATGAGGTTTGGGGCTATAATGCCGGTGTGACGACCCACACGTTGGAAACGCATATTTACCGTTTGCGCCAGAAAATAGAACCAGATCCGTCCAATGCGCGCCTTCTTGTGACCGAATCTGGTGGCTATCGATTGATGAGCTGAGCCGGGAACTCCTCCCATGCTTGGTGGTAACGAGTAGCGTTTTACCTGTTTGGTGCGTGACAGCTCAGTATGAGCCCCGAAGTTTGTGTCCGGGTGACTGACACATTCCTCCCTGTTGAACTGGGCCGGGCCTTCGGGCTCGGCCGCCTTTTTAACACGACGATCTCTTGGCATGTCCCTGATTTCGCCATGGCGGCTTGTCCGACCAAAGGTTAGGGTGCGCGTCAGATCATCAGCGGAGCCTCAACACATGTCCTTTTCCCTTGCCACCTGGAATATCAACTCGGTTCGCCTGCGTGAACCTTTGGTGATACGGATGCTGGCGGAACACGGACCCGATGTGCTGTGCCTGCAAGAATGCAAAAGCCCCGTGGACAAGATCCCGCTGGAGGGGTTTCGGGCTGCAGGCTACAACCATATCGTGGCGCGGGGGCAAAAGGGCTATAACGGCGTGGCAATCCTGTCCAAGCTGCCGTTGGAAGACGCGGGCGACAAGGACTTTGCCTCGCTCGGCCATGCCCGCCATGTCGCCGCGCGACTTGAGAATGGCACCACAATCCATAACTTTTATGTTCCCGCAGGGGGCGACAAACCTGACCGCGCCGTGAATGAGAAATTCGGCCAGAAAATGGATTACCTGGCAGAAATGCGCGATTGGTTCCATGCCGAACAGCCGCAAAAGGCCATTTTGGTCGGTGACCTGAACATTGCCCCGCGCGAGGATGACGTTTGGGACCACAAGAAATTGCTCAAGGTTGTCAGCCACACCCCCGTAGAAGTGGAAGCGCTGGGTGCCACACAGGATGCAGGCGGTTGGGTGGACATCACCCGGCAGGACATTCCGCAAGGCAAGCTCTATAGCTGGTGGTCCTATCGCGCAGCAGATTGGGACACCGCAGACAAGGGGCGCAGGCTGGATCATATCTGGGCCACGTCCGATATTTCAAACGCCGGACATTCCAGCCATATCCAACGCGCGGTCCGCGGCTGGGAACAACCCAGCGACCATGCACCGGTTTTTGCAACCTTTGACCTTTGAATTGCCGGCCAAAACGCTCATATAACCCTCAAACGCGACCAAGCGAGGAATGACAAATGGAACTTAACCTTACCGGTGCCCCCGACGCGGACCTGATCAGGGACAGTGACGAAGCAAGCTTTATGACCGATGTGGTTGAGGCGTCGCAGGTGACGCCGATCATCGTCGATTTCTGGGCCCCATGGTGCGGGCCCTGCAAGACACTCGGGCCACAGTTGGAAGACGCCGTGCGCGCCGCCAAAGGTGCGGTCAAGATGGTCAAGGTCAACGTGGACGAGGCCCAGATGATCGCGGGCCAATTGCAGATCCAGTCGATCCCGACGGTCTATGCCTTTTACAAAGGTCAGCCCGTGGACGGCTTTCAGGGTGCATTGCCCCCATCAGAGATTAAGGAATTCATTGACCGGGTGATCAAGGCAGCGGGCGGTGAAACACCCGGCGACGGTCTGGCCGAAGCTGTTGAAGCCGCCGAAGAAATGCTGGCCGAAGGGGCAGCAGCAGATGCCGCACAGACCTTTGCAGCTATTTTGGAAGAAAACCCAAACCATGCTGGTGCCTATGCTGGTCTGGTCCGCGCCCATATCGCTTTGGGAGAGCTGGATCAGGCTGAGGCCTTCTTGAACGGTGCGCCGATCGAGATTTCCAAAGCGCCAGAGCTTGAAGCCGCCCATGCGCAGCTGGAACTGGCGCGACAGGCTGCAAACGCAGGCCCCGTGGCCGAACTGACCGCCGCAGTAGAGGCAGCCCCAGATGATCTGCAGGCGCGGTTTGATCTGGCGCAGGCGCTGTTTGCCAATGGCGATGCCGAAGGGGCCGTGGACAACCTGCTGGATCTTTTCCGACGTGACCGCGAATGGAACGACGGGGCCGCCAAGACGCAGCTCTTTACCATTTTCGATGCGCTAAAGCCGAATGATCCTTTGGTTCTGAACGGAAGACGCAAATTGAGCTCGATGATATTTGCCTGATCCCTTCGCCGCGCTACGTGCGTCATCATGATAAAGCAAACAGAACTGCCAGATACAATTGCGATATTTCCGCTGGCGGGGGCTTTGCTGCTGCCGCGGTCACGGTTGCCTTTGCATATCTTTGAACCGCGCTATCTTCAAATGATCGAAGATGCGTTAAAAACTGATGGCCGTGTGATCGGCATGGTCCAGCCCAATCCCGTGCCCGGCCGTGATGGGCCCGGTTTGCACACCATCGGCTGTGCCGGGCGCATCACACAGTTTTCAGAAACAGAAGATGGCCGCTACATGATCACCCTTGGCGGTGTGTCGCGGTTCCGCGTGGTCAAGGAAGTTGAAGGATTCAGCCCTTACCGCAAATGCGATGTCTCTTGGGACGGGTTCGAGCGGGATCTGGGCGATGAAGAGGCCGACAAGGGCTTTCAACGCAAAAGTTTTCTAGATCTGTTGGGCCGGTATTTTGACGCGCGGGGTCTGTCGGCGGATTGGTCGACCCTGAAAGAAGCGGACGACGAACTGCTGATCAATTCGCTGTCAATGATGTTGGACTTTGATCCCGAAGATAAACAGGCGCTGCTTGAGGCCCCTTCTTTGCAAACACGCCGCGAAACGCTTGTTACGCTGATCGAATACAATATGCGCAGCGGTCAGGATGACGGGATGATGCAATGACAGAAACGACAATAACCTTTGATCGCCGCATGTTGGAGGCGTTGATTTGTCCCCGCACCCAGACCACGCTGCGCTATGATGCAGAGCGGCAGGAACTGGTGTCCAAATCCGCCGGTCTGGCCTATCCCATCCGCAACGGAATCCCCGTTATGCTGGTGGATGAAGCCCGCATATTGGACTGACGCTACAGCGCTTTGCCCGCCATCAACCGGGGCAGATCACCGGTCAGGCCCGCGGCCTCCCTAATAAACCCACGGCGCAAGCCGGGCAGGGCATTCACAGCCGCCATTCCAATGTCGCGCGCCATCCGAACCAGAGGATTGTCATTGGAAAACAGTCTGTTGAAGCTGTCGGTGGCCAGCGCCAGCGCTGTATTGTCGAACCTGCGCCATTCCTGATAGCGCAACAGTGCAGCGTCTGATCCCACGTCCTCACCGCGCCTTGCAGCATCCACAATCACTTCGGCCAATGCAGCGACATCGCGCATGCCTGCGTTCAGTCCCTGACCTGCAATCGGATGCACCCCATGGGCCGCATCCCCCAGCAGCGCGACACGCGGTGCGACCATTTCATGCGCCAGCGACAGGCCCAAGGGATAGGTATAGCGCGCCCCGGCCAAGGCGATCTGTCCCAGAAAATCACCGAACCTTGGCCGCAGCACATCAAGATAGGCATCATCGGGCAGCGCGTTGATCCGGGCAGCATTGGCTGTGCTTTCGCTCCAGACAATCGAAGATCGGTTTTCCGTCAGCGGCAAGATCGCCAGCGGCCCCGGCGGCATGAAGAACTGATGTGCAACACCGTGATGCGGCGCTTCATGCCGGATCGCGCAAACCAGCGCGGTCTGGCCATAGGCCCATTCGGTCCGCTTGATGCCCGCGCGCAGCCCCGTGCCGGTGCCACGCCCATCCGCGCCGACGGCAAGCCTTGCCCGCAACGTCTGGCCGCCCGCCAGTGTCAGGGTGATGCCGGTGGCATCCACGGCCTGCGCCACAACGGTTTCGCCGTCCATCCGGGTGATCCCGGCCGTTGTTGCGACCGCGTCCAGCAAGGCGCGACGCAAATGCCGGTCCTCCACCATATAGCCCATCGGGCCTTCCTCGATCTCGGCGTGGTCAAAATGCATGAACATCGGGGATGGTCCATCGCCCGCGCGGCCGTCGGTGACCTTGATCTCCAGCATCGGCTGGGCGCTGTCCGCAACACGCGTCCAGATACCGATCCCTTGCAGCAAGCGGGTTGAAGTCAGCGCCATCGCATAGGACCGCCCGTCAAAACCGTCGCTCTGGCGGATGGTGCTGTCCAGCGCATCAATCAAGGTGACGCGCTGACCAGACCCTGCCAGTGCCAATGCCAGCGTAGTGCCATTCAGCCCGCCGCCGATGATTGCGATATCTGTGTCAAAACTCATGACTCTCAATATGGTGGCAGGGCAGGGATTGTCCATGTGCGCAAGCGTCGCTACCGTCATCTTCAGGCATAAGGGAGATCACGCATGCAAGACTGGCTTACAATGACCGCAGCAGATTTGGGGCGCGGGATAGGTGCGGGCGAAATTAACCCCGTGGCACTCTGCCAGACCTACCTGAAAGCGATTGATGCCCACCCGCTGCGCGACCGTATCTATGCGCGCGTCACCGCAGACCGCGCCTTGGCCGAAGCGGCGGCAGCAGCCGAACGCGCTGCATCAGGGCATCGTCTGTCTCCGCTGGACGGTGTGCCGATCTCTTGGAAAGATCTCTTTGATACCGCCGGCATCGTGACAGAGGCCGGATCAAAACTGCTCGAAGGGCGCGTGCCGGAGCGTGATGCCGTTGTGCTGGCCAATGCCACGGCTGCCGGTCTTGTCTGTCTGGGCAAAACCCATATGAGCGAACTGGCCTTTTCCGGTCTGGGCCATAACCCCAGCACCGCCACACCCCCTTGCGTCAATGATGCCGGTGCGGTTGCGGGTGGATCATCCTCTGGGGCGGCGGCCTCTGTCGCGTTCAACCTTGCTGCGGCGGCAATCGGGTCAGACACCGGTGGTTCGGTGCGCGTCCCCTCTGTCTGGAATGATCTGGTTGGCCTGAAAACCACGGCAGAGCGGCTGACCCTTGAGGGTGTCGTGCCACTGGCCAAGAAATTCGACACCATCGGCCCGCTGTGCCGCTCTGTTGAGGATGCGGGGTTGTTGTTGTCCGTTCTCGAAGGCAGCGCCCCGGCAGACCTGCGTCATGTAGACATTCATGGCCGTCGTTTCGCGATCTTGAAAACTGTGGCGCTGGACGGCGTCAGAGAAGCCCCGCTTGGGGCATTTCATGCAGCCATCGCCAAACTGAAGGATGCAGGTGCCGTGATCGAAGAGATCGAGGTGCCGCAGATCGAAGAGGCGATGTCACTATCGGGATGCCTGATCACCAGCGAAGCCTACGGACTATGGCGCGATGTGATCGAGGCCAACCCCAAAGCGATGTACCACGAAATCCTGATGCGCTTCCGCTTGGGCAAAGAACATTCAGGCCCTGACTATGTCGCGGCATGGGACCGGCTGGGCGTCTTGCGGGATGGCTATAACGCGGCTGTGGCGGGATATGACGCGGTCCTGATCCCTTCTGCCCCCAGCCTGCCACCGAATTTGGCGCGGCTTGAATCGGATCACGACTATTACCTGTCGGAAAACCTTCTGGCGCTGCGCAACACACGGATTGGCAATTTGATGGGGCTTTGTGCCCTAACGCTGCCATTGGACACTCCCTCTTGTGGTTTGATGCTGATGTGCCCACCAAATATGGAGGAACATCTGCTACGGATGGGGGCCGCAGCCGAGGAGGCGCTGCAATAACTTTGGCCTAAATGCCACAAACGCCTGATTGTGTGTCTGTTTTTCTGGACGCGATGCTGCAGCTTGGGTACTTTGGACCAAACGGGGCGACAATGATCCCGATCCGAGGCAGATGTAATGTTGTATCCAGAGCGGTTTTCGAACCTTCCGGCTCATGCTTGGCCACGCCTGCGCGCCCTTTTGGACGTGCATGAGGGGGGCGGGCCACTGATCCAAATGACCATAGGTGAGCCGAAACATGCGTTTCCGGCCTGGGTTACGGATGTCATCACGCAAAACGCGGCAGGATTTATCAGCTATCCCCCCAATGATGGCTCGCCCGAGTTGAAAGAGGCGATCGTTGGCTGGATCAAGCGTCGCTACGGCGTGCAGATGGACGCCGCGACCGAAGTGATGGCCCTGAACGGCACCCGCGAGGGGCTGTATAACGCGGTGATCGCACTGTGCCCCGAGACCAAGAATGGCAAAAAGCCCGCGATCTTGATGCCGAACCCTTTCTATCAGGTCTATATGATCGGTGCGATTTCCGGTGCATCCGATCCGATCATGGTGCCAGCGACGGCTGAAACCGGCCATCTGCCCGACTTTCACAGCCTGCCCGAGGATGTGCTGCAGCGTACGACGGCCGCCTATATCTGTTCGCCCGCCAATCCGCAGGGCGCTGTCGCAGACCGCGAATATTGGACCAATCTGATCGCGCTGGCGGAAAAGTACGATTTCAAGATATTTGCCGATGAATGCTATTCAGAGATCTACCGTGACACCCCGCCGGTGGGCGCGCTCGAAGTGGCACAGGCTTTGGGCACCGACCGCAACCGCATCGTGATCTTTCATTCGCTCAGCAAACGCTCCAACCTGCCGGGCCTGCGATCTGGTTTCGTGGCTTCCGGCCCCGACAGCATCCGCGAGATCAAGCAGCTGCGCAATTTTTCAGGTGCCCCCTTGCCGCTGCCCTTGCAACAGGCGGCGGCGGCTGTCTGGAACGACGAAGAACACGTCGAGGAAAACCGCCGTCTCTATGCCGAAAAATACGACATCGCCGACCGGATCTTTGGCAACGTGCCGGGATATGTCAGCCCCGAGGCCGGGTTCTTCTTGTGGCTTCCGGTTGAGAATGACGAAGAAGCGGCGGTGAAACTATGGCGTGAAACAGGGGTCAAAGTGCTGCCGGGCAGCTATTTGGCGCAGGACGTCGACGGGGAAAACCCCGGACAGAAATATATCAGGGTCGCATTGGTGGCCCCAAAAGACGAGACAGCCCGCGGATTGGATTTGATCCGCGATTGTCTCTACTCAAGTTAAGCCGAGGATCAGAGCAATGGCATATCAGACACGCGGCCGCGACCCCCTGCTGGACAGTAACATGGCCGAAGCGATCGAAAAGCGCGGCAAGGAATTGCTGGGGCTGGTGCTTATCCTTGCAGGCGTCGCTGCCGCGATGATGATTGGCAGCTACACGCCGGATGACCCGAACTGGATGGTATCAACCGATGCGCCGGTGCAAAACTGGCTGGGCCGCATGGGGGCGTCCATCGCCGCGCCTTTGTTCATGATTGTGGGCTGGGGTGCCTGGGGCGTGGCGATTGTCCTTTTGGCATGGGGCGCACGGTTTGCCCTGCATTGGGGTCAGGACCGCGCCATGGGCCGGCTCGTTTTCGCACCGATTGCCGTTGCGATGGGAGCGATCTATGCCGCGACGCTGGCACCTGGTTCTGAATGGCTTCAAACGCACAGCTTTGGGCTGGGCGGTTTGTTTGGCGATACGGTGATGGGGGCGATCCTGACCATCCTGCCAATCGGCTCTACCTTTACGGTCAAACTGATGTCTTTGCTCATGGGCGCTGCGATCCTGGTTTTCGGTGCCTTTGTTCTGGGCTTTACAAAGGCGGAATTGCACCGGCTGGGCCGGTTCCTGTTGCTGGGTGTGATCATGACCTATGCGCTGTTGATGACGGTTCTGGGCCGGGGGGCCAATGGTGCCCTGCACGCGGCACAGGGTCTGCAGGCGCGTCAGGCCGGACGCCGCGAACGCCAGCGCGCCGAACTGGACCAGCAGGCAGCCTATGCGCCCGGCCCCCAGATTTTCAGCGCACCGGCCGCACCCCAACCCTTTGCCGTGCCAACCCTGAGCGCGGAATATGCCGAATATTCTGAGCCCAAATCAGAGTCTAAATCAGGGCTTTTGGCCCGGATGCCCGCCTTGATCAAACGGCCAGACCCGATGCCCGAACCCGAACTGATTGAGGAATATAGCCAGGCAGAGGTGGATGAGACGCCGGGCGAAGACCGGATCAAATCAAAGATTGCAGATGTGATCAAAAACCGCGTCCGCACCGCAACGGCGGTTCACACCCCCACCACCGCACCCTTGACCAAGGGTCGGGGCCGTGGGCCCGATGCCCTGCTTTTGAACACCGCACCTCAGGCCAGATTGCGCGCAGAGCCGCCGCTGACGGCCGCCGCCGCAGAGGCCTCTGCCGCCGCACCGCATACCCCCGGTCGCCTGACGCTGAACCGGATCGCCCCCGCCGCATCGCAGCCAGAGCCCGCATTGAACCCGCCAGAGGATGCCATCTTGCCACTGGAGCAGCCGCTGCGCACACCAGAGCCTTTTTCCATTCCGGTGGCAGAGCCCCGCCAGATCGTGCAGCAGCCCATACGCAAACCAGTCCAGCCCTCAAGGCAAGCCAAGGCCGAAGCGCAACCGACGCTGAGTTTCGATGATACACATCCGGGCTATGAATTGCCGCCACTGAACCTGTTGGAAAACCCCGAAGAAGTTCAGCGCCTGCATCTGTCCGACGAAGCCCTTGAAGAAAATGCGCGCATGCTGGAATCCGTGCTGGATGATTACGGCGTCAAAGGCGAGATCGTGGCGGTGCGCCCCGGCCCTGTCGTCACCATGTACGAACTGGAACCCGCGCCGGGCCTCAAGGCGTCGCGCGTGATCGGTCTGGCGGATGACATCGCGCGGTCCATGGCCGCCCTGTCTGCCCGCGTGTCCACCGTCCCGGGACGCAGTGTGATCGGCATCGAGCTGCCGAATGAAAACCGCGAAAAGGTTGTCCTGCGCGAGATCCTCTCGGCGCGTGATTTCGGCGATAGCAACATGCGCCTGCCGCTTGCGCTTGGCAAGGACATCGGCGGCGATCCTGTGGTCGCCAACCTGGCCAAGATGCCTCACCTGTTGATCGCGGGGACGACGGGTTCGGGTAAATCCGTGGCCATCAACACAATGATCCTGTCGCTTTTGTACAAGCTGACACCGCAGGAATGCCGCCTGATCATGATCGACCCCAAGATGCTGGAACTGTCGGTCTATGACGGCATCCCCCATCTGCTGTCGCCGGTCGTAACAGACCCTAAAAAGGCGGTTGTGGCCCTGAAATGGACCGTGGGCGAGATGGAAGAGCGCTATCGCAAGATGTCCAAAATGGGTGTACGCAACATCGAAGGCTACAATGGCCGCGTACGCGACGCGCTGGCCAAAGGCGAGATGTTCAGCCGCACGGTGCAGACCGGATTTGACGAAGACACCGGCGAGCCGATCTTTGAGACAGAAGAGAACACACCAGAGGCGCTGCCCTATATCGTGGTCATCGTCGACGAAATGGCCGATCTGATGATGGTTGCCGGCAAAGAGATCGAGGCCTGCATCCAACGTCTGGCACAGATGGCGCGTGCCTCTGGCATCCACCTGATCATGGCCACGCAGCGTCCTTCGGTGGATGTGATCACCGGCACCATCAAGGCGAACTTTCCCACAAGGATTTCGTTCCAGGTGACGTCCAAGATCGACAGCCGTACCATTCTGGGCGAGATGGGTGCCGAGCAATTGCTGGGCATGGGTGATATGCTTTATATGGCGGGCGGGGCCAAGATCACCCGCTGCCATGGTCCCTTTGTCAGCGACGAAGAAGTCGAAGAGATCGTCAACCACCTCAAGGCATATGGTGAGCCCGATTATATCAGCGGCGTCATCGAAGGGCCTGCTGAGGATTCAGAGGCCAGCATTGATGCCGTGCTGGGCCTTGGGGGCAACACTGACGGCGAAGACGCGCTCTATGATACCGCTGTTGCGATCGTCATTAAGGACCGCAAATGTTCAACGTCATACATCCAGCGCAAGCTGGCCATCGGTTATAACAAAGCCGCACGACTGGTCGAGCAGATGGAAGATCAAGGTCTTGTCTCTCCGGCCAACCACGTGGGCAAACGCGAAATACTCGTGCCGGAACAGGGCTAAGGCTTACCTCCAATACCCGTTCCAGCGTTACACACCGCCGAGCACCCCTCGGCGGTGTTTTTTCATGGGGATCTGGCGATCTTTGGCAAAAACCTGCTGTCTGATATCGCATAACAACCGCTGTCGCCTTATGTCTTAGGCAGGAACCAACACAGGACGGTTTTCATGCGTATCCTTACCTCATTTGCCTTGGCCTTCGGTATGGCCCTTGCCACGCCAATTGCGGGCCTGGCGCAGATCCTGCCGCTTAATGATATTTCTGCATATCTGAACAGGCTGCAGACCGCGCAGGGTGAATTCACCCAGATCAATGACGATGGGTCGATCAGCACAGGCACGATCTATATCAAACGTCCGGGCAAGGTCAGGTTTGAATACAACCCGCCCGAAAGCGCGCTGGTCGTGGCGGGCAGCAATACGGTCGTCATCTACGACCGCAAATCAAACGAGCCCCCCGAAAGCTATCCTTTGGCCCGCACCCCGTTGTCGATCATCCTGGCCAGCAATGTGAACCTTGGTGCGGCCAATATGGTGACCGGCCACAGTTTTGACGGGACCGCCACGGTGGTGACAGCCCAAGACCCCGAGAACCCCCAATACGGCAATATCCAGCTGAAATTCACTGGCAACCCGGTTGAGTTGCGCCAGTGGATCATCAATGACGGCAACGGGGGCCAGACCACGGTTGTCCTGGGCGATCTGCAACAGGGCGGTGATCTGCCCAACAGCCTGTTTGACACAGGCACCCCCGGCAAAGCGCCGTCGCGCTGATCAGCGCAGGCGGCAGGCCGCAATCTGGTCGCGGTACATCATTGAACGGGCTTCGACCTGGCCTGCGACACCAACCAGCCACGCCTTGCTGTTATAGGTCTGGCGCGCAAAACCGGTGTGGCCCTCGTGATAGGCCAGATACTGATTGCGCGCGTCGGTCAGCGATACGCCGTTACGGTCGCGGGTCTGGTTCATGTACCAGCCCATGAAATCTGTGGCATCATTGATCCGGTCCCGCTTGGCCCGGCCGCGGTTTTCGGCCTTGCGGTATTCATCCCAGGTGCCATCCAACGCCTGGGAATAGCCAAAGGCGCTGGACTGACGTCCCATCGGGATCACGCCCAGCACGTATCGGAACGGCGTCCGGGCATCGGCCACGAATTTGCTTTCCTGATGGATGGTGGCCATCTGCACATGGATGGGCACACCCCATTTGCGCTCCGCTTTGCGGAAGGCTCTGTGGTATTGTGGGCGCTCTTTTAGGATCTTGCAGGCGTTATCCAGATCGCGGGGCGCGGACGTCTGTCCACCACCGCAGGATGCCACCAGCAGCACGATCGTCATGGCGCGAAGGATTTTGCTCATCTGCCTCTCGCTTATAGTTTTTATATTTTTTTCGATATTATCAGAATTTTCCCTGAGGTCACATCACAATTTTCAAAGCAGAAACGCCAATAGCAGCGGCAAAGTGCCGACCGACATCACGGTAGAGACAACAACCAGCCCCGCCACCGATTGCGCATCGTCACCATATTTCGCAGCCAGCATGTAAGAGGTGACAGCAACAGGTGTGGCGACTTGCAGCACCAGAATGCCAAACGCGGCCTTGTCCAGGGCGAACCAGATGCCAGCCGCCCATGCGCAGCCCACGCAGATCACCAGCTTGAGTACCGACAAAAACACGGCACGGCCAATCCCGCCCGGCGACAAGCGCGCCACAGCCACGCCCAGGGTAATCAGCATCAAGGGGATGGCCATCTGCCCGATCAGTCCCAATGTATTGTCAACAAAAGTGGGCAGCTTCCAACCTTGCCACAGGAACAACGCCCCCATCACCGTGGCCCAGACCAGCGGCTCCTTTAGGACCTTGCCAAAAGACCCGGCACCGGCCACCAGCCAAATACCAAAGGTAAAAGACAAAATCGCCATCACGGCAAAGACTACAACCGCATATTCCAGCCCGATCTCTCCGAATGCAAACAGCGCCAGCGGCAGGCCAAGGTTGCCGGTGTTTCCATAGATCAGCGGGGCAGAGAACGTCCCCTGGTTCAGCCGCAAACCCCACACAAGGAGCAGAACCAGGGCCGTCACGGCACCATAGGCCACCAGGCTGGCAAGGCTGAGCGCGGTCAGTGCGGCCGGGTCCAGCGTGGTATTGACCAATGCGACAAAGATCAGGCAGGGAACTGCCATGGTCATCGACAGGCGCGTGACAAATTCCAGCCGGTATTCGATCCCCAGCTTGACCCAGACAAAGCCGATACCCGCCAGGATAAACACGGGTGCCACGATCTCAAGCACCGTAAGAACAAGGTTCAACAGTCTGTTTCCTTAATTTGAAGTGACGTGATTGGACAAAACCCCCTTGAACCGAGTACTAACGAAAGGTAGGGGCTGCAATGTTATGATACGCACACGCGCAAAATATCACCTTGGCCAGGTTGTCAGGCACAAAAAGCATCCCTTCCGAGGGGTGATTTTTGACGTCGATCCCGAATTCGCCAATACCGATGAATGGTACGAGGCGATCCCCGAAGAGAACCGCCCGGTCAAGGATCAGCCCTATTACCATCTGCTGGCCGAAAACGACCAAAGCTACTATGTGGCCTATGTGTCAGAGCAGAACCTGATTGCTGATTATTCCGGTGAACCCGTGGACCACCCCGATATTCCGGACCTCTTTGGTCCTTTCACCGATGGGGCCTATCCGCTGCATTTCCAGCTGAACTAAAGCGGCTCACAGAACATCTGACACATCACCGATGCCTGAATGCGTTGAAACCTTTTGGTTTCAGGCAGCGGAAAACTGTTCAGGGTTTTCGAAAACGGCTCAAGACCCGCGCAGTCGCGGCACTTTTGTTCAGACGCGTGCGTTGCCGCGCAAAACGCGTCGATCCGTCGTGAAAATTTTTGGGAGGGGGAGAAAGTTCCTCGACACCGCGCACTGGGTGGGGGCTATTAAACGCGGTGCCGAGGGAAGCCATATGCAGCTACAGGACATGGTATGCCCGCCAACCAAGGCATGATTGTGATCATCTCAGGGCCTTTTCGCGTTTCTTAAGGGCCAAAATGCGGCATGGGGCATTTAGCGCAAATTGGATCGAACGGCACCGCCGATGCCCCGACAATGGTGCTGGCAGGGCACGGTGGTGCAGAGGCCAGCCAATCGCGGCGGTCCTCAGGGTGCCGTGATCGCAATGCGCAGATGCAGGTGATTTTCCTGTCCAATCCTGCGGTATTTCAGATCCTTCGCCAAATCCTTGATCAGAAACCAGCCAAAGCCGCCTTCGGGCAGATCGCACAGCCCGACATTCAGCGATTGGGACATCCCCAATGGCAACTGCCCCCCCGGCATCGGTGATCCCTCATCCTGTATGTGCAGATGCAGACCATCGTCGCGGCCGGTGCATTTGATGACAATCGGTCCGGCAGCCCCCCCTTCGGGATAGGCATGTTCCATGATGTTGTTGATGACTTCGGCAAGCACCAATTGCACCGTGCTGCTCTCTTCAATCTCCAGCTCCAGCGGGGACAATTCCGACATGAAGGCCTCCAAGGCCTGCCGAACGCCCATGGCACCGCTCTGAATGGTCAGTTCGAACTTGGGCAGCCTGCCTTGCTGTGACGCGGACTTGCTGAACATGCCAGCCCCCGGCTCATGACCATTCAGCATCAAGAGCCTCCTCAATCGTCATGAAAATGCGAAAGACAGTATCCATCCGCGTCAGCCTGAACACTTTTTCCACAGCCGGTGTGAGACCTGCAAGGGTCAACCGGTGATCTGGGGACAGGGTCTTCATGATCGCCACGATGGCCCCAAGGCCGCTGGAATCGATAAACACAACCTCGGACAGGTCCAGCACCACCTCCCGCGGTGCATTCTGTGTCAGGTTGCGCATGGTCTCCTTGAACAAAACGGCTGCAGGTGCGTCAATTCGCTTATCCAGCACACTGATAATGCGGATATTCCCTTCTGTTTTGGCCAGCATTTCCATAAATAGACTCCGCGCCTCTTGGTTTGCGGCGGTTTTACCTTCAAATACTTACCAGAAGATAAGTAACCCCTTTTAAGGAGACAATGATGCGGAACGTAGTGATCGCAGGGGCAGCACGGACCCCGATGGGCGGCTTTCAGGGCGCATTCGCGGGGCTGACGGCATCGGCTCTTGGCGGCTATGCCATCAAGGCAGCTCTCGAAAATGCAGGCCCCGCTGTCGTCCAGGAGGTCCTGATGGGCTGCGTCCTGCCCGCAGGCCAGGGTCAGGCCCCCGCGCGCCAGGCAGGCTTTGCCGCCGGTCTGGGCGAAGAGGTGCCCGCAACCACCCTGAACAAGATGTGCGGATCCGGCATGAAGGCCGCGATGATCGGCTTTGACCAGATCGCGCTGGGCCATACGGATGTCATGGTCGCCGGTGGCATGGAAAGCATGACCAACGCCCCCTATGTCCTGCCAAAGATGCGCAGCGGCGCGCGGCTGGGCCATGCGGCGGTGATCGACCATATGTTTCTTGATGGTCTCGAAGACGCCTATGACAAGGGCCGCCTGATGGGCACCTTCGCCGAAGACTGCGCGGAAACCTATCAATTCACCCGCGAAAAACAGGACGCCTATGCGCTGGCCTCCCTGTCCCGCGCCCTTGAGGCTCAGCAAAGCGGCGCTTTTGCAGATGAAATTGCACCCGTTGAACTCACCTCGCGCACGGGCAGCACCCGTATTGCCGCCGATGAACAGCCCGGCAACGCCCGCCCTGACAAGATCCCCCAGCTCAAGCCCGCTTTCCGCGAGGGCGGGACCGTCACCGCCGCCAATTCCTCCTCCATCTCCGACGGTGCCGCAGCCCTGGTCCTGGCCTCCGAAGAGGCGGCCCAGTCCCAGGGCCTTACCATCCGCGCCCGCATCCTGGGCCACGCGAGCCATGCCCAGGCCCCCGGCCTGTTCACCACCGCGCCTGTGCCCGCCGCCCAAAAGCTGCTCGCACGGATCGGCTGGGCAAAAGAAGACGTCGATCTGTGGGAGGTAAACGAAGCCTTTGCCGTGGTGCCCATGGCCTTCATGCATGAAATGGGCCTCGACCACTCAATCGTGAACGTCAACGGCGGGGCCTGTGCGCTGGGCCACCCGATCGGCGCCTCCGGCGCACGGATCATGGTCACGCTGCTGAACGCGCTGGAAAAGCGTGGCCTCAAACGCGGCGTTGCAGCCATCTGCATCGGCGGCGGCGAAGGCACCGCGATCGCGATTGAACGCGTCTGATCCTCTTTTTGGCCCCAAATCCCTTCGGGGGGCTTGGGGCCTGCCCCAAGCGGGGGCAGACAGCCCCCTCCACCCTCACGGCGAGACACCATGCAAGCTGATTACACGACACTTTCCAAGACCATCGCCGCCCTGACCGAGGGCGAGGATGACCCCGTGGCCCTGATGGCAACCGTCACCTGCGAGGTGCATCACGCCGATGATCGCTTTGACTGGACCGGCTTTTACCGGGTCGTGGCCCCCGACCTGCTCAAGATTGGCCCGTATCAGGGCGGGCACGGCTGTCTCGTGATCCCCTTTTCGCGCGGTGTCTGTGGTGCCGCCGCCCGCACGCGGCAGGTGCAGCTTGTTGCCGATGTGGACGCTTTCCCCGGCCATATCGCCTGCGCCTCTTCAACGCGCTCGGAACTGGTGCTGCCGGTCTTTGACGGACAGGGCCAGGTGATCGGCGTTTTCGACATCGACAGCAACCAGCCGGATGCCTTTACCCAAACGGATGCCGATGCCCTGAGCGAGATTCTCAAAAATACGTTTCAGCTCGTGAAATAAGTCTGGATTTTTTCACCAATCCGCAGCAACGTGAAATTCAACGCCCTAATTTCACGAGAATCTCATGCAGCACAGCACGCCCAACGCGCCCGATACGCTTGGTGCGGACGTGCGGGCCTTGCGCAAAAGTCGCGGTCTGACGCTGGCCTGCATGGCCGACCGGCTTGGCCGCTCCGTAGGCTGGCTCAGCCAGGTGGAGCGCGACATCTCCGAACCCTCGATCTCCGACCTGCGCGAGATCGCAGCGCTGCTTGATGTTTCGATCTCCATGCTGTTCCGTCACGAGGCCGCCCCCGCCCATGAGGCAGGCTATGTCGTGCGCCGCGACGCGCGCCGCTCCATCGGCAGCCATACGGCAGGATTGGTCGAAGAACTGCTGTCACCGGATCTGACCGATGATTTCGAAATGGTTCAATCCACATTCCAGCCGCACAGCAAGATCACCAAACCCGTCAGCCGCCCCACCCAGGAGGTCGGCTTTGTCCTCTCCGGTCAGCTCGAGATCGAGATCAAGGGCACCACGCATCTGATCAACCCCGGCGACAGTTTTCGCATACGCGGTGAACCCTTTCGATGGGCCAACCCCTTTGACACCCCTGCGGTGGCCATCTGGGTCATTGCTCCGCCGGTGTATTGACCGATGAGTTTCGAGGCCTGGATTATATTCGCGCTGTTCTGGGTGGTCTTTGTCACCACACCGGGGCCCAACGCCGTCAATTGCATCACCAACGGCATGACCATCGGCTTTCGCCGGTCGCTGGTCGGGGTCATGGGCATCCTTACCCAGGCCACGCTTTTCTTGTTGCTCTCTGCTTTCGGCATCACGGCCCTGATCGCGGCATCTGAGGCCGCCTTTACCGTGGCAAAGCTGATTGGTGCGGGCTTTCTGATCTATCTGGGCATCCGGGGCTGGATCATGGCCAAGACCCCCGTCCAGCTGGACGCGCGCCCTGCCAGATCCATCTATCTGCGCGCCTTTGCCATCGCCACGATCAACCCCAAAAGCGTCGCAGGCTATCTGGCCGCCTTTTCGCAATTCGTGCAGCCCGATGTGCCGATCTGGGACCAGATGATCGTGATCATGCCCACCGCGCTGACCCTCACGGCGCTCAGCTATATCAGCTTCACGGCGCTGGGCGCTGGCATTGGCCGTGCGGCCCTTGGTGCTGTGTTCAACGTCTGGGTGCGCCGCGTCATGGCGGGCTGTTTCATCATCTACGGGGTGCTGTTGGGCAGCACCTCGGTACCGGGAAGGGTCTGACATGAAAACCGGAAGCTGTCTGTGTGGCGGCGTCGCATTTGAACTGTCAGGGGCGTTGCGCGACTCTGTCGCCTGCCATTGCCAGCAATGCCGCAAGACCAGCGGCCATTACGTATCCGCAACACAGGTCGGACCAGATCAACTGACCATCACCCGAGGCGACACCCTGCAATGGTATCGGTCATCGCCCGCCGCCGAACGCGGTTTTTGCAATCATTGTGGATCATCGCTGTTCTGGCGTCATGACGATGACAAGGGGGCGACCTCTGTAATGTCCGGCACTTTGGACGGGGCTACGGGCATCAAAACCGCCAAACATATCTTTACCGCCGATAAGGGCGATTACTACGACATCGCAGATTTCCTGCCCCAAGAGGAGCACTAGACATGAGCACTTTCCCAACAACCGCCCGCGTGGTCATCATCGGCGGCGGCGTTGTCGGCACCTCCGCGATCTATCATCTGGCCAAGGCGGGGTGGTCGGACTGCGTCTTGCTGGAAAAGAACGAACTGACCGCGGGCTCCACATGGCACGCTGCTGGCAATGTGCCCAATTTCGCCGGCTCATGGGCGGTGATGAACATGCAGCGCTATGCGGCCTCCATGTACCGGACCCTGGCCGAGGACGTCGATTATCCGATGAACTATCACGTCACGGGCTCTGTCCGTCTGGGCCATTCGCGTGAACGGATGCAGGAGTTCGAACGCGTCGCCTCCATGGGCCATTATCAAGGGCTGGAGATGAAAATCTGCACCCCTGCCGAGCTCAAGGAGATGCACCCCTTCATGGAGACCCATGACCTGGAAGGGGGGCTTTATGACCCGCTGGATGGTGACATTGACCCCGCGCAGCTGACCCAGGCCATGGCCAAGGGCGCGCGCGACCATGGGGCCCATATCGAACGGTTTTGCCCGGCCATTGGCATTGACCGCGACGGCGACGAATGGATCGTCAAAACGCCCAAGGGCGAGATCCGCTGCGAATTCGTCGTCAATTGCGCAGGCTATTACGCACAGCGCGTGGGCGAGATGTTTAAACCCTTTGGCGGGCGCACCGTGCCCATGGTCACCATGTCCCACCAGTATTTCCTGACCGAGCCGATTCCCGAGCTGGAAGCCTGGACCAAGGAAAAGGGCCACAAGGTCCCGCTGCTGCGCGACGTGGACAGCTCATATTATCTGCGTCAGGATAAAAACGGCCTGAACCTCGGCCCTTATGAGCGCAACTGCAAGGCCCATTGGGTCACCCCCGAAGACCCGATGCCGGATGATTTTTCGTTCCAGCTGTATCCCGATGATCTGGAGCGGCTGGAATGGTACATCGAAGACGCCATGGCCCGTGTGCCGATCCTGGGCACTGCCGGTGTGGGCCGCAACATCAACGGTCCGATCCCCTACGCCCCTGATGGCCTGCCGATGGTCGGCCCCATGCCGGGGGTCAAGAACGCCTTTGAGGGGCATAGCTTTACCTTTGGCATCGCCCAGGGCGGCGGTGCAGGCAAGGTCCTGTCTGAATGGATCATGCATGGCGAGACCGAGATGGACATGTGGGCCGTCGATCCGCGCCGCTATACCGATTACACCGACCACGACCACTGCCTTGCCAAGGCGATGGAGACCTATGGCCACGAATACGCCATGCATTTCCCCCGCCACGCCTGGCCTGCCGGACGTGACAAGAAACTGTCCCCAGTTCATGACCGCATCATCGCCGCTGGCGGCCAGATGGGGGCCTATAACGGCTGGGAACGCGCCAATTGGTTCGCCCAGCCCGGCGATGACACCTCCGAGGCCTCGACCCAGACCTGGGACCGCGCAGGCCCTTGGGCACCGCGTATCCAGCAAGAGGTCGAAGCCGTTCGCGATGGCGTCGGGGTTCTGGACCTGCCGGGCTTCTCTCGCTTTGATCTAAGCGGGGCAGGGGCGGCAGAATGGCTGCGCTGCATGATCACGGGGGCCTTGCCCAAGGTGGGGCGCATGAACCTGGCCTATTTCGCAGACAGCCGGGGGCGCATCTTGACCGAAATGTCCCTGATGCGCCACGGCGAGGACCAGTTCACCCTGATCACGGCCGCCACCGCGCAATGGCATGATTATGAACTGCTGGCCAAAGCCTTGCCGGACGGGTTGACCCTGACGGATCGCACCACAGAATATTCCACGCTGATCGTCACAGGCCCCAAATCCCGCGCCCTGTTTGAAACACTGGACACCAAGGCCGATCTTGCCGCCTCATGGCTGTCGATCCAGCCCGCAACCGTCAGCGGGATTGACTGCGCCCTTGCGCGGGTGTCTTTCGCAGGCGAGCTGGGCTGGGAAATCCACGCCAAGAACGCCGATTTGCCCGCGCTTTATGACGCGGTGACGGGTGCGGGGGCAAAACCCTTTGGCATGTATGCGCTCAACTCCATGCGGATGGAAAAGGGCTACCGCGCCTGGAAGGGCGATCTGTCCACCGATTACTCCCTGCTTGAGGCGGGGCTTGACCGTTTCGTCAAGCTGGACAAACCACAGGATTTCCCAGGCAAGGCGGCGCTGCTGGCGGAAAAACAACAGGGCATCAAGAAACGCTTTGTCACGATGATTGTAGATGCAGGCGATCAGGACGCGCCCTACATGTCCACGATAATCCACAATGGCGACGTTGTGGGCGAAACAACCTCGGGGGACTGGGGCTACCGGATTGGCAAATCCATCGCCCTTGGCACCATCCGTGCCGATCTGGCGACACCGGGCACCGAGCTTGAGATCAACATCTTTGGCAAACTGTGCCGCGCCACCGTGCAGCCCGATCAGCCGCTCTGGGATCCTGAAAACGAACGGATACGTGCATGACACAAGTTACACTTCTCGACGGCGGTATGGGGCAGGAACTGATCCACCGCGCCGGTGACAAACCCACACCGCTTTGGTCCACCCAAGTCATGGTGGACCTTCCCGGTCTGGTCTCAAAGGTCCATCAGGACTTTGCCGCCGCCGGGGCCACGATTGCCACGACGAACACCTACGCAATCCACCACGACCGCCTCAAAGGCACCGAAATGGAGGGCGAATTCGAGGCGCTGCACAACCGCGCCCTTGCAGAGGTACGCGACAGCAACGCGGCCCGTGTGGCAGGTGCCATCGGCCCGCTGCGCGCCTCCTACCGCCCTGATCTGCATCCCAAGCCCGAGGTCGCAACCCCCCTATATGCCGAAGTGGCAAGCCTGCTGGGCCCCCATTGCAACCTGCTGATCTGTGAAACAGTCGCCTCTGTCGAACACGCCGAAAGCGTGCTCAAGGGGGCGCTGACTGCGGGTCTGCCCGTCTGGCTGGCCTGCACGGTGGATGACAGGGACGGCACCAAACTGCGTTCGGGCGAACCACTGGCCGATGTGCTGCCCGTGGCAGCACAGGGTGCCGCCGCCATCCTCGTCAACTGCTCCGCCCCAGAGGCGATCCCGGCCGCACTTGCGGTCTTGTCCTCCAGCGGTCTGCCCTTTGGTGCCTATGCCAATGCCTTTGAAAAGATCACGGATGATTTTCTCAAGGAAAATCCCACCGTGGATGCCCTGCAGAAACGCCTTGACCTGACGCCCGAAGCCTATGCCGATCACGCGCTTTCATGGGTCGATCGCGGGGCCACAATCATCGGCGGTTGCTGTGAAGTCAGCCCCGCCCATATCGCCGAAATCGCCCGTCGCCTGCGCGCCGCAGGTCACACCATCGTTTAGCACGCCTCTGGCGAAACATCATCTAAAGGAACACGCCAATGTCCGCAGTCCCAACCCAAGCGCGCGTCGTCATCATTGGCGGCGGTGTGATCGGCTGCTCTGTTGCCTACCACCTGACAAAACTCGGATGGAAAGATGTCGTGCTGCTGGAACGCAAGCAGCTGACCTCGGGCACCACATGGCATGCAGCAGGGCTGATCGCGCAACTGCGGGCAACGGCGAATATGACCAAGCTGGCGAAATACTCCCAGGAACTCTATGGCAACCTCGAAGTAGAAACCGGGGTTGCCACGGGCTTCAAACGCGTGGGCTCCATTACGGCGGCCCTGACCACTGAGCGTCTGGAGGAAATCTATCGCCAGGCGGCAATGGCGCGGGCCTTTGGCGTCGATGTCGAAGAGATCAGCCCGCAAGAGGTGCTCGACAAATACCCCCATCTCAACATCGAAGGGGTCACCGGTGCCGTCTATCTGGACAAGGACGGCCAGGGCGATCCCGCCAATATCGCGCTGGCTCTGGCCAAAGGCGCACGCCAGCGCGGTGGATTGGTCCTTGAGCGCACCAAGGTGACTGGCGTCACCCGCCAAGGTCGGCGCATCACCGGCGTGGACTGGGCACAGGAAAGCGGCGACAGCGGCCATATCGCCTGCGAGATGGTCGTCAACTGCGCTGGCATGTGGGGCCATGAAGTGGGCCGCATGCTGGGCGTGAACGTGCCCTTGCAGGCCTGCGAACACTTCTACATCGTCAGCGAACCAATCGAGGGGCTGACCCAATTACCCGTTCTGCGCGTGCCCGACGAATGTGCCTACTACAAGGAAGACGCCGGCAAGATGATGCTGGGTGCTTTCGAGCCGCGCTCAAAACCCTGGGCGCTGGACGGCATCCCGGCTGACTTTGAATTTGACCAACTGCCCGAAGATTTCGACCACTTCGAGCCGATCCTCGAACACGCCGTGAACCGCATGCCGATGCTCGCAACCGCTGGCATTCACACTTTCTTTAACGGCCCCGAAAGCTTTACGCCCGATGACGCCTACCACCTGGGCCTTGCGCCGGACATGGACAACGTCTGGGTTGCGGCCGGGTTCAACTCCATCGGCATCCAATCGGCGGGGGGCGCTGGCATGGCCCTGTCGCAATGGATGGACGCGGGCGAAAAACCATTTGATCTGGGCGATGTTGACATCAACCGCATGCAGCCCTTTCAGGGCAACAAGACCTATCTGGCCGAACGCTCTACCGAAACGCTGGGCCTACTTTACGCCGACCATTTCCCCTTCCGCCAAAAGGCCACCGCCCGCGGCGTGCGCCGCACGCCTTTCCACCAGCATTTGCTGGACCGCGGCGCTGTCATGGGGGAACTGGCAGGCTGGGAACGCGCCAATTGGTATGCCAAGGCCGGCCAGACGCCACAGTATGAATACAGCTGGCAGCGCCAGAACTTCTTTGAAAACGTCGCTGCCGAACATATGGCCGTGCGGACCAACGTCGGCATGTACGACATGTCCTCCTTTGGTAAAATCCGGGTCGAAGGGCGCGATGCCACGGCATTCCTGAACCATATCGGGGGCGGTCAGTATGACGTACCGCTGGGCAAGATCGTCTATACCCAATTTCTCAACCACAAGGGCGGGATCGAGGCGGATGTCACCGTCACCCGCCTGTCCGAAACCGCCTATCTGGTCGTCACCCCCGCCGCCACGCGACTGGCAGATGAGACATGGATGCGCCGCCATATCGGCGATTTCAACGTGGTCATTACCGACGTCACCGCAGGCGAAGGCGTGCTGGCCGTCATGGGCCCGCGCGCCCGCGATCTGCTGCAAGCCGTCTCTCCAAATGATTTCTCAAATGCGGTAAACCCCTTTGGGACGGCTCAGGAAATTGAGATCGGCATGGGGCTGGCCCGTGTCCACCGCGTCACCTATGTGGGCGAGCTGGGCTGGGAAATCTACATCAGCGCCGATCAAGCGCCCCATGTCTTCGAGACGCTGGCGCAGGCCGGTGCTGATTTCGATCTCAAACTCTGCGGCATGCATATGATGGATACATGCCGGATCGAAAAGGGATTTCGCCACTTTGGCCATGATATCACCTCAGAGGATCACGTGCTCGAAGCAGGTCTCGGCTTTGCGGTGAAAACCGACAAGCCGGATTTCATCGGCCGCGATGCCGTTCTGCGCAAAAAGGACCAAGGACTGAATGCGCGCATGCTGCAGTTCCGTCTGACCGATCCCGAACCGCTGCTCTATCACAATGAACCCGTGCTGCGCGACGGCGCGATTGTGGGTTTCTTGTCTTCGGGGGCATATGGTCATGCGCTGGGCGGGGCCATCGGCATGGGCTATGTGCCCTGCAAGGGCGAAAGCGTCGCGGACCTGTTGGCGTCATCCTATGAAATTGACGTGGCCGGCACGCGGGTGGCCGCAGAAGTGTCGATGAAACCGATGTATGACCCGACGTCAGAACGGGTGAAAATGTAACAGGTACAATGTAGGGCTTTTCAGCAGCCGGTATTTTACCCTACCCCTTGGGCAGAACGGAGATCCCTGATGCCCAGCCCCGCTGCCCCCACGGCCCCCAAGGCAAACGAAGACACGCCCCAGGGCGTGCTATTCGCGCTCATGGCCTACGGTCTGTGGGGATTTCTGCCGCTCTATATGAAAATAATGTCCCATATCCCGGTGATGGAAGTGCTGGTGCACCGGGTGTTGTGGTCCATTCCCATCGCCTCTGTGGTGCTGATCATGCTGGGCCGGACATCGGCACTGAAAGACGCTTTGCGCACGCCGAAAATGCTGGCCATGGCCTGTGTGACGGCTGTGCTGATCTCGGTCAACTGGGGCATCTACATCTGGGCGATCGTATCGGGCCATGCGCTTGACGCGGCACTTGGTTATTACATCAATCCCTTGTTCAGCATCCTGCTTGCCGCGGTGTTTCTGGGCGAACGGCTGACCCGGGCTCAACTGGCCGCCATCGCCCTTGCGGCCGCGGCCGTTGTGGTACTGACCATAGAGGCGGGACGCATCCCTTGGGTATCGCTGGTCCTGACCGTCTCTTGGGGGTTCTATGCCCTGGCCAAGAAAAGCCTGCCTATCGGGCCAAACCAAGGCTTTCTTCTGGAGGTGCTGATCCTCGGCGTGCCAGCGGTGGGATATCTGATCTATCTCACACTGGCCGGGAAATCGCATTTCTCATTGGGGTTTGACACCGACACTTGGTTGCTGATGGGATGCGGTGTCGTCACGGCGGTGCCGCTGATGTTCTATGCCAACGGGGCCAAATTGCTTCGGCTCTCGACCATTGGCATCCTGCAATATATCGCGCCGACGCTGATCTTTCTGGTCGCGGTCTTTGTCTTTGGCGAAACCTTTGGCCCGGCACGCATGATCGCCTTCCCGATGATCTGGGCCGCATTGGTGATTTATTCGACTTCCATGCTGCGCCAGATGCGCAAACCGCGCGCAGAGGTGGGTTGAAAACCCACCCTACATCTGTGACGACAGGCCAATGGATAGCAACTACACCCCACCCCAGGACCCGCTTGTCGTTCTGCACGAGGACGCCGAAATTCTGCTGGTCGACAAACCCGCAGGCCTGCTGAGCGTACCGGGCAAGGGCCCCCACCTTGCCGACTGCCTCATGACCCGTATTCAAGCGATCTTTCCCCAAGCCCTCTTGGTACACCGGCTAGACCGTGACACATCCGGCGTGATGATCTTTGCCATGACACCCTATGCGCAGCGCCACCTTGGCCTGCAATTTGAAAAACGCATGACCCGAAAGACCTATGTGGCACGCGTCTGGGGGGTGCCTACGGAAAAATCAGGAGAGATCGATCTGCCCTTGATCGTGGACTGGCCCAACCGCCCGCTGCAAAAGGTCTGTCACGAGACAGGAAAATCCGCCCAAACCGAATGGAAAGTCATCAAAAGTGACCACAAGACCTCTCGGGTACGGCTCTTCCCCAGAACCGGACGCAGTCATCAACTCCGGGTGCATATGCTTGCTCTGGGTCATCCCATACTGGGCGATCCTTTCTATGCGACCGGCCCCGCAAGGGACTATCCACGTCTGATGCTGCATTCAGAAGAGCTGCGTTTCAAACATCCCCAAGGCGGGCGGTCGATGAAAATTCGGGCCAAGGCACCTTTTTGAGGCTGCGGGATTGAGTTTATGGGCAAGATGAAGCTGGGAAGGTCACCCTGCCTCAGGCGCAGAGCGTTTGAGGACAGGGCTTCACCTTGCACGCGGGGTCGCTCTCCAGCTGTCCGCGCCCAGTGACATTGACCAAGTATGATTAAGAATAGATTAAGCGGCACGCCGGGGTTTCATCTTGCCCATAAACTCAATCCCGAACTCACCCCTTGCGGTACGGCCAAAAAAAGGGTCGCACAATGGCGACCCTTCTGCATTTTTTTGGATCCTGCAGTAAGGCTTATCCGGCCGCCCAGCCTGAAACGGCTTTTACTTCAAGGAACTCCTCGAGGCCGAACACGCCACCTTCGCGGCCATTGCCGGACTGTTTGTATCCACCGAATGGCGACCCTTGGGCAAAGCCAACGCCATTTGTCTCAACCATTCCAGACCGGAGGCGGCGCGCAACGCGGCGGCGCAGGTCGTCATCCTGCGTCTGGATGTAATTGGTCAGGCCGTATGGCGTGTCATTTGCGATTGCCACCGCTTCTTCTTCGGTCTCGAAGGGAATGATCGACAGAACGGGGCCAAAGATCTCTTCTTGTGCAATGGTCATATCATTGGTCACATCTGCAAAGACCGTCGGTTTGACGTAGTAGCCACGGTTCAGCCCGTCGGGGCGCCCCAGGCCACCCGCGACCAGGCGCGCCTCTGACATGCCCTTTTCGATCAGGCCCTGGATCTTGTTGAACTGAACTTCGGACACAACGGGCCCAATGTGCTTGCCTTCTTCGGATGCGGGACCGACATGGGTGTTCTTGGCCACGTCTGCCGCCATTTCAACCGCCTCGGCGTAGCGCGAGCTGTGGACCAGCATCCGTGTTGGTGCATTGCAGGACTGACCGGAGTTGCGGAAACAGCGGATCGCACCTTGTTTGGCAGCTTTTGGATCTGCATCTGCAAAGATGATATTCGCGCCTTTGCCACCCAGTTCGAGGCTGACGCGTTTCAGGGTATCTGCCGCAGCTTTGGAGATCGCGATGCCCGCACGGGTAGAGCCGGTAAAGCTGACCATATCCACCTCGGGGTGCACCGACAATTGGCTGCCGACGCCGGGGCCGTCGCCGTTCAGCATGTTGAAAACGCCAGCAGGGAAGCCCGCCTCATGCATGAACTCTGCAAACAGCAGGCCGGACAATGGTGCCACTTCTGATGGTTTCAGCACCACGGTGCAGCCTGTGGCAATCGCCGGGATCGCCTTGAGGATGATCTGGTTCATGGGCCAGTTCCAGGGCGTGATCAATGCGCAGACACCGATTGGTTCCAGCAGGGTTTTCTCGGTCGCGGTGAAATCTTTCTCGAACGAGAAGGTTTCAAAGGCCTTCAGGAAACCGCCGATATGCCAGCTGCCCGCTCCGACTTGCTGTGTGCGGCTCAGCTCGATCGGTGCGCCCATTTCCATCGACATGGCCTGCGCCATCTCTTCTGACCGTGCGTCATAGATTTCGGCCAGCTTCTTGATCAGCGCCACACGTTCTTCGCGCGGTGTCTGGGACCAGCTGTCAAAGGCTGCACGTGCCGCCCCGACAGCGGCATCCGTATCGGCCTGATCGCCCAAAGAGATGACGGCGCATTGCTCTTCTGTTGACGGGTCGATCACGTCATAATCATGCGCCTTTGCGGGGGCAACCCAGGCACCATTGATATAGAAATCACGTTTTTCCAACATGGCAGAACTCCTCCAATTCAGGGGCCGACCGCCGGGTCTGCCCAATTTCGCGCCACTGTGTCACTGGTCCCTAGCCTCTGCAAGGGGGGTGGTGTGCGGCGTTCGAATGATTACATGAAGATCAGGAACACTGATATCAACCCCGGAGGACAACATGGGCTTGCGCATTAACGACACCATTCCAGATTTGACCGTAGAAACAGATCAAGGCGCGCTGTCGCTGCATGATTTCATAGGCGACAATTGGGCCATCCTGTTTTCACACCCCAAGGATTTCACACCTGTCTGCACCACTGAATTCGGTGCGGTTGCACAGCTGGCCGATGAATGGGCCAAGCGCGGCACCAAAGTGATCGGCATCAGTGTCGACGGTGTGGAGGATCACAAGAAATGGAAGGGTGACATTGAAAAAGTGGCAGGCACTGCCGCTGGTTTCCCGATCATTGCGGATACCGACCTGACCGTCTCCAAAGCTTTTGACATGCTGCCCGCTGATGCCTATCTGCCCGACGGGCGCACGCCTGCACATTCCGCAACCGTGCGGTCGGTGTTCATCATTGGCCCCGACAAACAGCTAAAGTTGTCGATGACCTATCCCATGACCGTTGGCCGAAACTTTGCAGAGGTGTTGCGGGCCCTGGACGGTTTGCAGATGTCTGCGGGTCAGGGCGTGGCCACACCGGCGAACTGGCATGTCGGGGATGACGTGATCATTCCAACGTCGGTCTCTGACGAAGACGCACGGGCAAAGTTTGGCGATTTCACCACTGTGCTGCCCTATCTGCGCACCACCAAGGCACCCGGCTGAGGCGGGTGTTCACGCAAGCTGTGGCTTGCGCCTGATCTGGTGGCGATAGGTTGCGCGCCTTATTTCCCGCATCAGCAGATCGTTGATGCGGGTCTTGCTTTGGATGGTGCTGGCGGCACCGACCTCTGCAACGCCACTGGGCAAAATCGTCTGAACAGGCTGCCCGGTGATCCAATGCATCTGCAGCGTGGTATCAACGGGTCTGTCGATCACCTGCGTGACATCCAGTAATCGCTGTGCCGCCTTGCGGCCCACGATCTGGCAGACCGCCTGCAGGCCGATTGTCCGGGGCAAGAACAGGGCGGCATTGCCTTGCCGGGCAACCGGGCCGGCGGGCCGCTCTCGGGTCTTGGCAGGCAGGCGAATGAAACTGTTCTCATCTGCATAGCGTACCGCCAGGTCCAGGGCCGCAGTAAACGCCCGGGGGCTGGTTTTCAGATCATCCTCGGCAATCAGCGCATAGGGCGCATCACCCTGGACGATCATCTCCCAACAGCGCCGATGGCTCAGAAAACACCCCACTTCACCGGCACTCAGCCGAAAAGGGTAGGGCGGATCATGCAGATCACCGGCGTATTGCGTGATCCTTGCGATCTGGGCAGGCTCGGACCCGTCGACTGCCTCGACCACTTGGGGCGATGGCAGCATCTGCATCAAACGCGACACATTTTCAGCGCGCGCCGTGGCCCTGGGCAGATGTATAATCAATGATTCCATTGTAACCTTTTACACCCCTTCGACGGCCTGCCAAACCCATCAGCAGTAAATCTTTATGCGGGACTGAAAGCAATTAACTTTCGACCCTAGATTGCGCAACCATCAAGGGCTTTCCACAGCTGGAACAGCGCCGCCATGACCATCGGTCTGCACGCGCCACCTTGCGCCGCAAAAAGCCCCGGCGTCTCCACCGGGGCTTTCTATCGGGCTCTTGATCGTATCAGAAGGTCAGTGGATCACTCCTCTGACTTTTCTTCCTTAACTTCTTCACCGGTTTCCTGATCGACAACTTTCATCGACAGGCGCACCTTGCCGCGATCGTCAAAGCCCAGCAGCTTTACTTTCACTTCCTGACCTTCCTTCAGAACATCTGAAGGGTGGTTCAGGCGGCGGTTTTCGATCTGGGACACATGGACCAGACCGTCGCGCTTGCCAAAGAAGTTCACGAAAGCACCAAAGTCGACGATTTTCACGACCGTCCCGGTATAGACCTTGCCCTCTTCAGGCTCGGCTACGATGGAATAGATCATGTCATAGGCTTTCTTGATTGCCTCGCCGTTGGGCGATGCGATCTTGATGATGCCTTCGTCGTTGATGTCGACCTTCGCACCGGACACTTCGACGATCTCGCGGATGACTTTACCGCCAGAACCGATCACTTCGCGGATTTTATCCGTCGGGATCTGCATTGTCTCGATGCGTGGTGCGTGCTCAGAGAATTCACCGGCACCGGAAATCGCCTTGTTCATCTCGCCCAGGATATGGATACGACCGGCTTTGGCCTGCGCCAGCGCCTTTTCCATGATCTCTGGTGTGATGCCTGCGATCTTGATGTCCATCTGCAGTGACGTGATACCGTTCTCGGTACCGGCCACTTTAAAGTCCATGTCGCCAAGGTGGTCTTCGTCGCCCAGAATGTCGGACAGGATCGCATAGGAACCGTCTTCTTCCAGGATCAGACCCATTGCAACACCGGCCACAGCGGATTTCAGCGGCACGCCCGCATCCATCATGGACAGCGAACCACCACAGACAGACGCCATGGAAGACGACCCGTTGGATTCCGTGATCTCAGATACAACGCGAATGGTGTATGGGAAATCCGTTGCCGCAGGCAAAACCGCCTGAAGCGCACGCCATGCCAGTTTCCCGTGACCGATTTCACGACGGCCGGGAGGGCCCACGCGACCAACTTCACCAACCGAATAGGGCGGGAAGTTATAATGCAGCAGGAAGTTGGATTTGAAGTTGCCGTGCAGCGCGTCGATGAACTGCTCATCGTCGCCGGTGCCCAATGTGGTCACAACCAGACCCTGGGTTTCACCACGGGTGAACAGCGCCGAACCGTGGGTCCGTGGCAGCACGCCCGTCTCGGATACGATATCGCGGATCTCGTCGGTTTTACGACCGTCGATACGCTTGCCTGTTTTCACAACGTCGCCGCGCAGGATAGAGGCCTCAAGGCCCTTCATCGCGGAACCAAGGTTCGCATCGGCCAGCTGCTCTTCGGTGAGGGCGGCTTTGACCGTCTCGCGTGCGGCGGCAACAGCGGCTGTGCGCTCTTGCTTGTCACCAATGGCGAAGGCGGCGCGCATTTCTGTCTCGCCTGCGGCTTTGACAGCGGCAGACAGTTCAGAATAATCGACCGGCTGGAAATCAAACGGCTCTTTTGCGGCATCTTCGGCCAGATCAATGATCAGGTCGATGACAGGCTGAATGCTGTCATGGGCGAATTTCACCGCACCCAGCATTTCTTCTTCGGTCAGCTCATAGGCTTCGGATTCAACCATCATCACGGCGTCTTTGGTGCCTGCAACAACCAGATCAAGACGCTGATCAGGGTTCTGGCGCAGGTCCTGCATGTCATCAACGGTTGGGTTCAGGATGTATTCGCCACCCTCATAGCCCACGCGGCACGCAGCAATCGGACCCATGAAGGGGGCACCGGAAATGGTCAGCGCGGCAGAGGCCGCGATCATCGCAACCATGTCAGGATCATTGACCAGGTCATGTGACAGAACCGTACACATCACCAGCACTTCGTTCTTGAAGCCGGGGACGAACAGTGGGCGGATCGGACGGTCGATCAGACGGCTGGTCAGCGTCTCTTTTTCCGTCGGACGCGCTTCGCGCTTGAAAAAGCCACCGGGGATCTTGCCCGCGGCATAGTATTTCTCATTGTAATGCACGGTCAGAGGAAAAAAGTCCTGACCGGGCTTTTGCTGGCGTGCAAAAGTCACGTTTGCCATGACGCTGGTTTCCCCCAGCGTCGCAATGACAGAGCCGTCCGCCTGGCGCGCGACCTTGCCGGTTTCGAGTGTCAGCGTCTCTTCGCCCCACTCGATCGATTTCTTAGTTACGTTAAACATCTACGTTTCCTGTGTTGGCCCTGTTCGGACCATTTGCATAGAGGCCGAATTGCCTCTGACTCCGATATCGTCTTTTGGCGGCGCTGGAGTCCGGGCACCGGCTTTCAGATGTCGCGCGTGTACAGCAGAATGGGCGTGAGGGAAAGGGCGGTTGGCATGCACGATCCCGCCGCCGACCTGATCCTGAAGTTTCCGCCGCATCAGCGCCCCAGCGCGCGCCCTGTGAACAGGGTCACAGGTTTGGCCCGCACTGTGAACATGGTCACATCCAAGCCGGTCTTTATCTGTCAGAACCTTCCTCAGTCGAAAGGAGCAATCACAAAGGCCCCGCAAAACAGGATCGCCAAAACAGGATCGCAATGACCATTTGTCAGAACGCAACCTGATCCGGCTTTCACCCCTGCGCACCGGCATTTCCGGTGATCATTGGGTCCTCTGCTCCGGTATCTGTCGCCGCTGTATTGTTCAGGCGCGGCAGGCCAAGACATCTAATCCGCTGTCAGGCGCAAGCCTGATGTCGGTAAGGCGGTCGGTTATTTTCCGTTCCGTATCGCGATTTTCAGGCAGAAATTTTGTAAGCACGTCTTGGCCAGTCGGCACTTGTGTCGGCTGGTCTATTCACCACGTTTTGCCAGCCTGTCCAGGTCAGTAAGGATCAAGAACCCGTCGCGGGTTTCGATCAACTGCTCCTGTGTCAGGATCATCATCCGCTTATTCACCGCTTCGCGTGTCACGCCCAGCATCTTGGCCAGATCGTTTTGCGCGAATTTGCGGGTGAAACGCGCGGTCGTGCCTTCGATGATCGCATGGGACAATGCCAGATCACACAGCTTGCGCGCCAGACGGCTCTCCAGGCTGAGAAAAGAGATGGCGGTCATCTCATCCGTATTGCGGCGCAGGATTTCGCACAGGCTGTGGATGATTTCCTTGGCGAATTTCATGTTCTTTTGCAGCAGGGCATCAATCGCCCGGTGCGGCACGAACAGACAGCGCGTCGGTTCCAACGCGGTGGCGGTCGCGGTTCGGGGCAGACCGTCCAGCAATGCGACTTCCCCGAAACTGTGGCCTTCCTCCAAAATCGCGACAGTCAACTCGCGCCCCTGTGGTTCTGAAATCCAGATGCGTACCGCGCCTTGGGTGATGATCCGCAATCCGTCTGCTTCATCGCCCATGTCGAAAATCTGGCTGCCGCTGGTGTATTTCACGCTGGTGCAAAGCGCGGACAGCGTGCCGATGTCGTCCTCTGACAGCGAGGCAAACAAGAAACAACTGCGCAGGGCCTTATGATCATCAGACAGGATCATGCGCGGTATCCGGAATTCAATTTCAATCCCTGCGTGCGTTTTGTAACAGGCCTGAACGCAATGCCGCGCGTAATTCCATCAATTCGCATAAAAGCCCCGGTTCATTTGCCAAATTAACGTGGCCATATTCATGGCACATTGGGGCATTTTTAAAAAGGGCGATATTGGTCAAATTACCGTATCAAGGCATTTTGCCTAGGCTTCAGAGAGATCACATGCCCCCTAACACGTTGAAATCTGGGACCTCAGGCAACCCCAAGGGGGGCTTGGCCCTGGGTGTCGCCAAGACCGGTAGCGCAGCAGCCGCCCCGCGAATGGGGGCGGCAAATCTAATTTAGGCGCTCAGGCTGGGGAAATAATCCTCGCAATCGCCTTCGCGATACACATCTGCCGTGCAGCAATGCAGGCCACCGCCAAAGGCATAGGCATCGCGCAGCTCAACCTCGACCACTTCCATGCCCAGCTTGTCCATCTGCTCGGCCTGATACACCTCGGACTTCTCGACACAGACGGTTTTCGGGTCCAGCACCAGCACGTTCATCGACAACCATGTGGAGGAATAGCACAGCGGCGGCGGCGAATTATGGGCAGGCTGCGCCGCATCCACGATCTCCCAACCGTTCGCCTCGAACATGCCGCGCTGGTCCTGGGGCAGGCGGCGCTGCGGGTTGTTCAGGATCAGACCGGGCCGCAGCGGGGTAAAGGTCGCGTCAATGTGGATCGGATAGGGATCGCCCGGAAAATTGACCGTATGCACCCGGTGATCGGGAAAGTGACGGCGCAGCCATTCGATACCCTTCATGTTGGTCGTAAACCCGTGCTGCACCACCAGGTCACGGCCAAACCGCAGCACATCGGCGGCGTCAAACAGCGGCTCTTCCTCGGTGGTGACAAAGAATTTCTTGGCAGCCCACTCCAGACGTTTGGCATCGCCAATTTTCTCGCTCAGGTAATCGGGGTGATAATCCGCATCCGTCAGGCGCGGTTTGGGCGCTGCCTCATGGCGGAAATTAGGGTCTTCGTTGAAATACTGCTGCATCAGGGGGCGGTAATTCAGGTATTCGAACCACCGGCAGCGATAAGACATCGTCGCCTCCAGCATCTCTGACCCCACGGTCAGCAACACGTCACGCGGCGGCATGCAGCCAAACTGGCTGGCCGTGTGAAAATCCGGTGTCGTGGCAGGCAGGGAATGGTCAATCGGCGTCGGCCGGTCCACCCGCACGCCGCGTTTTTCCAGCATGCCGGCAAAGTTGTCCAACAGCTCATTGGCCCGATCAATCGTTTCTTGCGGGCGGCGGCCCCATTGGCCCCGCATATCGCTGTCCTCTGGCACTTTGGCGTCCAGCGCGGGCTCTTCGGGGGGGATATGACAATCGTCGGCGCGGCCCACGATGACATGTTTCAGCGGATCCCATTCGTTCCAGCTGTTGACGACTGTCTTTTGCATTATCGACCTCCCCGGCGCATGATTTGGCAAAGCCGTAAAAGCAAAATCGAACCTGCGCAAGATGCGGCCTGCAGCCTCCATTGCCGCAAACCCCGCTTCGTGCCAGTCTGTCTGCAAAGGGAGCATGACATGAACCTATATGAACTGACCGCAACACAGACCGCCGACAAGATCAAAGCAGGCGAAGTCACCGCCAAAGAGGTGACCCAGGCCGTCCTTGCACGGATGGATGCGGTGAACCCCGCGATCAATGCCGTGGTTGCCCGAAATGACGCCGAGGCGCTGCAAGCCGCCGATGCCGTGGATGCCGCCCGCGCGGCGGGCACGCCCCTTGGCCCGATGGCGGGCGTGCCCGTCACGATCAAGGAAAACGTCGACCAGACCGGCTTTGCCACCACCAACGGGTTGCGCATTCAAAAAGACCTGATCGCCGCTGCAGACAACCCCGTCGTTGCCAGCCTGCGGCGTGCGGGTGCGGTCATTGTCGGGCGCACCAACACGCCAGCCTTCTCCCTGCGCTGGTTCACCCGCAACTCCTTGCATGGCCATACCAAGAACCCCCATAACTCGGGCATCACTCCCGGCGGCTCCTCTGGTGGGGCGGCCTCGGCGACGGCGGCGGGGATCGGTGCGATGGGCCATGGCACCGACATTGGCGGCTCCATCCGCTATCCAGCTTACGCCTGCGGCCTACAGGGCATCCGGCCCACGCTGGGGCGCGTGGCCGCCCGCAATGCCTCTGCACCCGATCGCCATATTGGGGCGCAACTGATGGCTGTCTCTGGGCCGCATGCGCGCTCTGTCGCGGATTTGCGCCTGACACTGACGGCAATGGCGACCCCGGATCTGCAGGACCCCTGGCATGCCCCGGTCCCGATGAACGGCCCGGCCTATCCGCGCCGTGCGGCCCTGTGCGTGTCGCCCGAAGGGCTGAACACCCATCCTTTGGTCGAACAATCGCTCAGAGAGGCGGCCGCGCGCCTTGCCGATGCCGGCTGGGAGGTGGTCGAAGTCGAAAGCCCGCCTTTCCGCGAACCCGCCCGCCTGCAGGCCAAACTATGGCTGGCTGAAATGGAACGCGGTGCCAAGGCCGCCTTTGCCCAAGAGGCCGATCCAGACGCGCTGCATGTGCTGGCCGAGATGCACAAGATCACGCCGCTGCCGGACCTGAACGAAGTGCTGGATGCGCTGCAAAGCCGCCTTGTTTTCCTGCGCGAATGGCAGATGTTCCTGGCCGACTATCCTGTGCTGATCTGCCCCATCTCGGCAGAGCCACCCTTCCCCGATCTGCTGGACCTGACCGATTTCCCGCGCGTGCTTGAGGCGCAATTGCCCCAGGTGGGCCTGCCCCTGATGGGCCTGCCCGGCATGTCCGTCTTTACCGGCTTTGGCACCGGCGAGGCGGGTCATACCCCGCTGGGCGCGCAGCTGATCAGTGCCCGATACCGCGAAGACATCATGCTGGATGCGGCCGAAGCGATTGAACAGCGCAGCCCGCAGATCAAGGTCGTCACACCCGCATAACCACCGCACAACAAAAAACCGCGCCTGAAACAGACGCGGTTTTTCGTATTCTTGGTGGCAGACGCTGCTTAGCGGCGCAGACCCAGACGTTTGATCAAGTCCTGGTAACGGGCTTCGTCCTTGCTCTTGGTGTAGTCCAAAAGCTTACGACGTGTCGCAACCATCTTGAGCAGACCACGACGGCCGTGGTTGTCTTTCTTATGTGTCTTGAAGTGCTCTGTCAGCGTCGCAATGCGCGAGCTCAGAATGGCAACCTGCACCTCGGGGGAACCAGTGTCGCCCTCTTTGGTGCCGTATTCCTTCATGACGCGTGCTTTTTCTTCTGGCGTAATCGACATCGGGGTCTCCTTTTCAGGGTAAAAGTAAAAAATATGGCGCAGGCCGGGATGTCGTCCAGCTCAGGCCCGTGGAGGTGTGCCAACTGACCGGAATCAGCAGGCGACGGTGGCGTATAGGAAAATTTTCCGCCGATAGCAAAGGATTATTGCGCACCTGGGCTCGCGAAGGGCTGCACAAGCTCCAGCGCCTTGGCAGAACTCAGCGAGATCAGGGAAATATCCGCCATGTCCAGCTGGGATGGCCCGCTGACCTGCGCAACGATCTGGTCGCCCATCCAGACCTGCAATTGTCCCTCGTTTTCCGGGTCTGCCTGCACAACAACATCCGGCGGCTCGCTTTGTGCGTTGCTATCGTCCCAGATGAACAACAGCGAATCTTCTTCAGGCTCGAAATCTATGATTGACGCGGCCTGTGTGATCCATTCGCCCAAGACCAGCTGATCCGCGCCGCTGCCGCCATGAACCACGTCATCCTGCCCAGCGATGATCAGGTCATCGCCACCGCCACCGTTCAGAAAATCGGCGGTGTCGGTATCGCTTGGGCCATCCCCGTCCATGCTGGCGGCAAGCCCGATCAAGGTGTCATTCCCGGCCCCGCCGAACAGCGAATCCACGCCCGCATCGCCCCGCAGCAGATCGTTGCCCAAACCACCTGACAGCGCATCATCGCCCGCGCCACCGAACAGCAGGTCATCTCCTTCCGATCCGTTCAGCGTATCATCGCCTGTGTCGCCCCACAGCACGTCATCGTCGTCCTGGCCGATCAGATGGTCATTCGCTGCCCCGCCCCGCAGATCATCGGCACCTTCAGCCCCGACCAGCGTATCGGCACCTGCACCGCCGTTGATGGTGTCATTGCCCGCATCGCCGCGCGCCTCGTCGTCGCCATCAGCGGCATCAATCAGGTCGTCGCCCGCCGCACCGCTGATCCGGTCCATGCCATCGCTGCCGTCAATCGCATCCGCCGTGTCCGTGCCCAGGATCAGGTTGGCCGATCTGTCGGGTGGCAAGGGCTCGGGCGTATCTTGCGCGTCGTCGTCATCCTCCGGATTGAGATCCACCAAGGTGACGCTGCCGATTGCCATCAGCCCCATTAATCCAGCCAGCCACAACATATGATGCTCTCATCCAACCCCAAGACGGACCCCGCCGTTCCCGCGATAAAGGCCACAAAGGCGGCTACAGGTCAAAACCAAACCCAGAAATTGGTTAATCCCTGTCGGTTCCTGCCGCGTCCAAAACCCAGCGGACCGGGCGCTGCGCATAGGGCAGATAGAGGGGATGTTTGGGGTGCCCTGCCTTGGACAGGCCAAGGTGGAACAGGGGCGTATCCAACCGGCGCAGCAATGCCGCCACAGCCGGGCCGCGCCCGCGATGCGCCCCATGGGTACCCCAGGCGGCAATGATCTGATCGGCCCAACCGGCCCCATCCAGCAAGGTGGCGTCATTCTCGGGGCCAACCGGATCAGCGGCGGCGCGCATGTCACGCGGGTCCGTGGCCCGCCAGGCAAAGATATTCGTGACCCGGAACGCGCCAAAGCCCAGATGCCGGGCGCGACGTTCGCAGCGCTCTACGGTCGGGTCGTTCTGCACTTCGGTCGCCGTGGAGGGGTTGAGCATCACGAACAAGACCCTTTGGCCCGCATCATCCCAGCTGCGGGTCAGACTATAGCGATAGCGCTCGCAATCCGAATAAACCGCCGTTGAGGGCGCATCGCCCTTGGTATGCTGTCGGATGATCATCCGGTTTCGGTGTTGAACACCCGTGACGGATGCAATTCGCCCGCCTTGTAGCGGCCCACGGCCACGGCCTTGCCCTCATGCGAGGCCCAGCATTCATCGCCGTATTCCACGTCATGCGCGATCACCATACCGGGGTTGCCATTGCGCAGCCGGTTTGCGCCCTCGGCGGTGGCCTTCACTTCGGGAAGCTCGCTCAGACCCTGCTCCAGCGGCAGGATATGCGCGTCCAGCTCGGGCGTTCGCGCCAAGGCGTCGATCTGATCCAGCGTCAGCCCGTCGGCGGCATCAAAGGGGCCAGACCAGGTGCGGCGCAATTCGCGCACATGCCCGAAACAGCCCAGCACCTGACCCAGATCGCGTGCAATCGACCGCACATAGCCGCCCTTGCCACAGACCATCTCCAATGTGACGTGATCGGCATCGGGACGGTCGATCAGCAGCAGGGATTCGACAAACAGATCCCGCGCCGCCAGATCCATTTCCTCGCCATCACGTGCACGTTTATAGGCACGTTCGCCGTCGATCTTCACTGCGGAAAACTGTGGCGGCACCTGCTGGATATCGCCGATGAACCCCGCAAGCGCCTCTTTTATAGCCGCATCATCGGGACGCAGATCAGAGCGGTGCAGCACCTCGCCCTCGGCATCGTCTGTATTGGTCGACACGCCAAGGCGCACGGTAAACTCATAGGCTTTCAGCGCGTCGGTGATATAGGGAACGGTCTTTGTGGCCTCGCCCAATGCCACGGCCAAAACGCCTGTGGCCTCGGGGTCCAATGTGCCGGCATGGCCAGCTTTTTTGGCATCCAGCGCCCAGCGGACCTTGTTCACCACCGCCGTTGAGGTGGGCCCTGCGGGCTTGTCCACCACCAGCCAACCCGAAATATCCCGACCTTTGCGTTTGCGCGCCATCACTGCCTCGTTTCTTGAATTGCGCCCGCGCTATACTGTGGCGCGCCGCAACTTCCCAGACCATTTGCCCAATTGTTTGCTATTGCGCAGGTTCTACCACGCCGATGATCGGACCCAGCGGGGTAAAACCACTGCCACTGCGCCCCAGATCGGGGGCCCGCAACCGCGACACATTGCCATCGAAATACAGCGCATTGGGTACGTTCAGGTGATCCCGGAACAGCGTGCCAAACTCGAAAAAGGTCACGGCACTGTCCGAAATAGCAAAGATCGCCCGCCTGCCATCGGCGGTGGTACCCACGCCGTTGCGAATGAAACGCGACGTGCTGTCGGGCAAGAACCTGGGATGCAGCTGTGACTGGATCACCAGCATCGGCCCAGATTGGGTGGCCGCGCGGCATTCAGGTGCCTGTGCGATGTAATCCAGCGTCTCAAACACATCCGCACGCCCGTCGCGCAGGCACAGCACACCGTTTGGCAGCAGGCCAAAGTTGCCGGGCCCGGCATTGGGGATCACCCTTTGCACCTCTGTGCCGTTCTCGATGTAATGGCCCACCGCGCTGCGGTCTTCGTGGTACAT
>Ga0213861_10000187_pt1 | contig 50175 bp, 33 predicted proteins | sample PICome_4_FD_160110 | JGI IMG/M metagenome (GOLD analysis project Ga0213861, IMG submission 160110) | Coastal seawater microbial communities near Pivers Island, North Carolina, United States - PICO131 | ecosystem: Environmental > Aquatic > Marine > Coastal | place: USA: North Carolina... | reverse complement strand
TTGCAGGCGGTGGAGCCGAACTGGGCGATCATTTTCGTATTGCGGCTGCCACAGCGAGGGCATTCCACCTGTTTGTCTTCCCCAAAGAGCGCGTGCTTGTCTACCTGCCCCGGTTCCGGTGGCGCGATACCGTAGGCTTTGAGCTTGCGGCGGCCCGCCGTGGTCATCCAGTCGGTGGTCCAGGCCGGGGAGAGGACGGTGGTCACTTTAACCGGATCGTAGCCGTGTTCCTGCAGGACGGCCCGAATGTTGACCTCAATGGTGTTCATGGCCGGGCAGCCAGAGTAGGTTGGCGTAATGACCACTTCCAGCTGGCCGCTGTCGTCCAGCAAGACATCGCGCACGATCCCCAGATCAATGACCGACAACACCGGGATTTCCGGGTCGCTGACGGTTTCCAGCACCTCCCAAATGGGCGCTGTGGCGGGGTTGGTTTTACTGGTGGTGGGCATACGGGTATACTTTGGTCTTCTCCTTAAAACAACAAGCGGGGCCTAAGGTTGCGCCAGGCGGCCAGGAAGCCCTTATTGCTTCACCCAGGTTTTAGCAGCTTTGGTTTGCCCGTCGGCCCCGTACCAGCGCAAGCCGTACAGGCCACCCGGCAGCTGGCTGGCATCCAGGTTGGTCGTTTGCCAATCGCCGCGCCGCAGGATTTGACCGTGGGCATTCAACAAGAGCCAGCCGCCCTCCTGAGGGGCATTTTCCCAGGTTATTGCGGTGCTGGCAGGGTTGGGGAAAAGCCGGATATCCACCACGCCGGTGGGCTCCCGGGTAGGGGTGGTGAGCATACAGTTGGTGGGGGCTGGCAGCGGTTCGATGCCGAAGAAGCCACCCTGGTCGGTGCCGAGAAAAGTGACACTGCAATCGGTACCGACCGAAAATTGCCAACTGTAGTAATTGTCGCAACCATCAAAGCAATCGTTCCACTCGTACCGAAAGTTATAGAAGCGGTTATCTGCGGCGTCGGTGGTGTATTCAATATGTCCAGCGCCACCCACCAGGAAATCGGGCTCGGCGTACTGGATACCTGGTACATTATTTACAATAGAATCGGCCAGGGCAAAAAGATTGATGAGTTGATCGGTGTAGAATACCCCGGCGCCAAAACTGATATAACTGGTCAGCGTGAAACCGTGCCGTACCAATAGGGTGTCGAGTACCGGGTCGCCAGACAGGGTCTGCCCGGCGGCCCAGGCCTGGGCATAGGTCGAATTGGGGTCGACGCCAATAATAAAACCATAGACTGCCGGTGAAAAAGCGCCATCGTGCACACAGTACCTGTTGAAGACAGAATCGGCCGTTGGTAAGCTTTCCGCGAGGTTGAAAATCGCAGCCATCCCCTCCAGGATGCTGTCTTGCCAGGCCTGAGGAATGGTTACGAGGTACTGGTCGTCGCTATTGAGGGTCTGCATTCGCTTGATAACGAGTCCCTTGACGTCCCGGTCGTAAGCGGTGCGCAGTACGGATGGTACGCTGCAATCGGAAGGTACCTGTCCGGTTACAGCCCCATAAACGAAAAATAACAGGAGGCTGAAGCGTAGTTTTTTTGACATGGTGTTTTTTTTTAAATAAGACGTTTGTGACGCAAAAAGGGTTGGGTTATGGTGGCAATTGCTCCAAGTTAAAGTTTTAAAAACATGCCGCACTATTCGTCGCGGTTTCCTTTTTATTGGGGCACGCCTGACCACCAAAACAATTAAACACTATCTTCACGCCAACGATAAATTTAGCAACAGCATGAAACAATTTGACTTGACGGGCAAAGTCGCCATCATTACCGGATCCAGTAAAGGTATCGGCGAGGCCATGGCTGCCGCCCTGGCCGAAGCAGGCGCCAGCGTGGTGATCAGCAGCCGCAACCAGGACGCCGTAGATGAGGTGGCGGCCAGTTTCCGGGCCCAGGGCTGGGACGCTACCGGCATCGCCTGCCACGTAGCCGACGAAGCCCAGCGCAACCAATTGGTAGAAAAAACCGTGGCCACCTACGGCCGCCTGGACATCCTGATCAACAACGCCGCCATCAACCCCGTCTTCGGACCGGTAGAAGACACCACCGAGGCCGTTTTTGACAAGATCATGGATGTCAACGTCAAAGCGCCGTGGCACCTGGCCAACCGGTGTTTGCCCTACCTGAAGGTTCAGGGCGGTTCCATTATCAATATTGCTTCGGTGGAGGGCATGCACCCGGGCTTTGGCCTGGGCCTGTACAGTGTCAGCAAAGCGGCCCTGATTATGCTCACCAAGAACCAGGCGAAAGAATGGGGCCAGTACCAGGTGCGGTCCAATGCGCTCTGTCCGGGGTTGGTCAAGACCAAGTTCAGCGCGGCCCTCTGGCAGAACGAAAAACTACTGGGCCAACTGGAAAAAAACATTCCCGCCGGGCGGATGGCCATGCCCGAAGAAATGCAGGGCCTGGCCCTGCTGCTGGCTTCCGACGCGGGGTCCTACATGACGGGAGGCGTGTACACGGCGGATGGGGGTTACCTGATCGCCGGCTGATATGTAGCCTGGCGAAAGCCTAACTTAGTGCTTGAATAAATCAACAACATGAACTTCGAATACACCGAAAAAACCAAAGCCCTGATCCAGCGCGTCCAGGACTTCATGGACGTCTACATTTACCCGCTGGAGCAGGAAGTTAATGCGTTCTACGCTGATCCGGGGAACCTCTGGACCGTGCATCCCAAGATCGAAGCGCTGAAAGCCCAGGCCCGGCAAGCGGGTTTGTGGAACTTGTTTCTGCCCAAGGATTACGGCGCGCTGAGCCCCGGACTGACCAACCTGGAATACGCCCCCCTGGCCGAACTGATGGGCCGGGTGAAATGGGCCTCCGAAATCTTCAACTGCAGCGCCCCCGACACGGGGAATATGGAAGTGCTGGCCCGCTACGGCAATGCCGCCCAGCAAGCGCAGTGGCTCCAGCCCCTCCTGGCGGGAACCATCCGCTCGGCCTTCCTGATGACGGAACCCGACGTGGCTTCTTCGGATGCCACCAACGTGCAGACCGCCATCGTCGCCGACGGCGACGACTACGTGATCAACGGCAAAAAATGGTGGTCGTCTGGCGCCATGCACCCCCACTGTAAAGTCGCCATCCTCATGGGCAAGACGGACTTCGGTGCCCAGCGGCACGTGCAGCAGAGCATGATCCTGGTACCGATGGATACGCCCGGGCTGAAGGTGGTGCGTCCGCTGTCGGTCTTTGGTTTTCTGGATTCGCCGGAAGGCCATGCGGAAATCCACCTGGACAATGTCCGTGTACCCAAAAGTAACTTACTCCAGGAAGAGGGGAGTGGTTTTGCCATTGCCCAGGGCCGCCTCGGGCCCGGCCGCATTCACCACTGCATGCGCCTCATTGGCGCCGCCCAGCGCAGCCTCGAGCTCATGTGCGAACGGGTAGCCACCCGCGTTGCCTTCGGGCGCACCCTCCAGGACTTTTCCAGCATCCGCCAGGATATTGCCCGCTCGCGCTGCGAGATCGAGCAAACCCGGCTGTTGGTGCTGGCTGCCGCCGACAAGATGGACCGCCACGGCAACAAGGTGGCCAAAGACCTGATTGCGATGATCAAAATCGTGACGCCAGCCATGACCCAGGCCGTGGTCGATCGCGCCATCCAGGCCCACGGTGGGATGGGGGTGAGCGCCGATACGCCCCTGGCGGGGTACTGGGTCTACGCCCGCACCATGCGCCTGGCCGATGGCCCCGACGAGGTGCACATGCACCAGCTGGGCCGCGATACGGTGAAGCACTGGACGCGGTAGCCGTTACATTTTATCGGCAAAATTGTCAGCGCACCAAAAGTCCATCGCCTCCTTCAGGAATTCGCCCATTCGGGGGTAGGCCTGGCCTTCGATGGTAGTGAAATCGGGGTCCTGGATGTAGTGTTCTGCCAGGCAGGCAAAAGTGGTGGCCTGGGGATTGGAAAAACAATTATCTTCGTAGACCAATCAAGTTTAAGTCCATGCAGAAATTCTTCCCAATCCCCGTCAGCTCCATTGGAAATCACGCACCGTTGACCACCGGGAGTAGCCCCCTTTTATGGAAGCTTTTGCTCCTGCTGGGGCTCTGTCCACTGGGGTTGGCCGGGCAAAATGCGGCTCCCCCGGTGACGGCTGACACCGTGCTCACCGGCATTCAGCTGATGAACGTCTACGAGCTCAACCTCAATGCCCATTCCTTCAATGCCGACTTCTACCTCTGGTTCAAATGGCGGGGTGACAAGGATCCGATGAACATCGAATTTGTCAACGCCATCGACAAATGGAGTTTTACCCAGAACAATTTTTACGAGGAGGCCATCACCCTGCCCGACGGCTATTTCTACAACGGCATGCGGATCGAAGGCCGCTTCTACCATCCTTTTGAGCTGGGGCGCTTCCCGCTGGATGAACATCAGTTGGATATTCAAATTGAAAACGTCGATTTTCCACTCGATTCCCTCCGTTACGTTGTGGCTCCGGGGGCTACCTTCATTCGGCGCAACTTGCAACTGCCGGGTTGGAACATGGGTGGGCTGACCACCGAGCACAGCACGACTACTTACCCCACGAATTTGGGCGAAAATCCCGGACAGGAAATGGCCTACAGCAACTTCATTTTCCGGTTGTCCATTGCCCGGCCGCTGAATTACTTTCTCCTCAAGCTGCTGTTGCCGTTGCTCATCGTCATTGTGGTCAGCCTGGGGGCCTTGTACATTCACCCCAGCCACGCCGACGCCCGGATTTCCTTGCCCATTGGCAGTCTGTTAGCCGCTATTTTTCTGCAGCAATCCTACAGTGCTGCCCTACCTGATGTGGGCTACATGGTGTTGATGGATAAGATTTACCTGGTGGCCTTCGCGGTCATTGCGGCGGTCATGTGGCGGGTCATCCTGGCCAGTAACCACCTGACCACCTTGAAAAAGCAGGCCGATGTTCCCGCGATTCGGCGCTTGGACGCTCGCTTAGCGATGTTTTTCCTGGTGGTGCTTTTTTTGGTGCTCGGCGGGTTGGTGCAATGGAATAGATAGTGTACAGAAAACCACCAGAAAATGGAAAATACCCAATTATAATGAACTACATTTGCCTTAACTGCTTAACAATTTTCGCATGATCCAAAGAATCCAATCCATCTTTTTATTCCTTGCCGGCGCTTGCGCGTTGGTGCTTTTTGCCTTGCCACTGGCTACGACGCCCACGGCTCAGGCCAGTTCACCCCTGTTTGCCGATGCGGCCTTCGAGGTGCAGGATGGCCCCACCATGATGGGCGCTTTCGGTTTGGCCGGCTTGGGTTTATTGGTGGCGATCTTCTTGTACCGCAACCGCAGCTTGCAGATGAACATCACCCGATTGGGGCTGTTTTTGGCAGGTGCGGGTATGGGTGCCGCCGCTTATCGTTATTTCAACGACCCGGCCGCTTCCCTGGCGCAACCTGCGGTAGGGATTGCTTTTCCAGTCTTGGCCATCTTATTCGGATTCCTCGCTTACCGCAATATAAAAAAGGACGATAAACTCGTGAAGTCGATTGATCGGCTGCGTTAGTCTTTGGGAACCTGCGACAGCAAAGGCCTACTGCTCATTGGGCATAACCGTCGGAGCCGCCCACAAATTCGTTGGGTACCAACGGTTGTTCCACCACCAGCCCTCGGGCGTGCGGCGGGCGACGGTGCTACCTGCCGGACGGATTAGCACCTCATCAAGCAGGAGGGGGCCTTCTTTTTGGTCATCGTTGCGGATGCTGAGTTCGATGCGGCTATTGGCTTGCTGCCGGGGCAGGGAAAATGCCATCAGGGCCCAGCCACGGTCGTCGAATACCGTGGCGACCAGGCGGCTGATGCGTTCCTGCCGAAACAGTTCAGCGCCGGTTTCGGCGTCGTATTCCACCCAGGTAATGGCCGTGCGGGCAGAACGATCGCTATGGAGAAACTGCCAGAAGGAGACGGTCACTTCGCCGGTGTAGCTGCTTTGCCAGACGGTATCGAGCAGGCGGGTCCGGCCGCTCATGTCGCTCGTCAATTGGCCCGCGCCGAAGTAAGCATCCGGCGTTGGGTACTGGTCGAAAGGCTGGTAAAGCCAGTCGGTTAAGGTGTCGGTACTCCGCCAGCCACCCGGCCGGACCGCCAGGGTGTCCATTTGGGCCTGCACTGCCCGGACCTGGTCTTGCAGGCGCAGGGCGAAGCTAGCCAACGGCAATTCGTAGAGGTGCAACCAGTCGTTTTCGTAAAGCAGGTTGGCGTGTTGATTGAGGTGGATGAACTGCTCACCGAACTCGTGCACCCGCACGTTGTCCCAGAAGAGCAAGAGGGGTTTGTCGTTGGGGTAATCGGCGAAAATCCGGGGCATCCGGTAAGGCTCGGTCACCAACTGCAGTTGGTTGAGGGTCTGGCTCAGCGACGTGCGGGTGAGCATGGCCGCCGTCAGGGGCAGCCCGGTTTGCATAGACAAGGTGAAGGGCTTCTGGCTGATCCAGCCCGTGGCTTCCCACCAGAAGTTGTCGGAACCAATATTGAAATAAGGGATCGGCAGGCAGGCCTGGAAGCGGCTGTAATCGATGCCGCGGTCGGTGAAGCGCTCGCCCGGCACCCAGTTTTCGACTTCGTCGAGATCGATCGGACAGGAGGTGTTGAAGTGATAACTTTCGAAGGTCAGCACGCCCAACGGTAAGAGCAGCAGCGCCCAGCGCCGCCACGGCAGTACGGCAACCTGGCTCCATTGGTAGAGGTAGTAAAAGGCCGTGATGTTGGCCGCATAAAAAAACACCCACGCAAAGCGGCCAATGGAGCGAAACTGCTGAATGGGGCCCGTGTATGGCAGGAGTGCTTTGCCGTAAGGTAAAATAAAAGGAAGGCCATAGGCAAATAACGAAATAGCGATTCCGCTCAGGAGCAGGTAATGCAGGTACTTTTCCCGTTCGGTAGTGGGGGCCAGTGGCCAGGTCCGCAACCGGCTCCGCAACAACAGGCTGAAGCAAAAAAGCAGAAAAGCCATCGCCACCAGGCCCACGTAGGCTTTCGCCTCAAAATCGGGTACGTGAACCGGCACCAGGTGGTCATTGATCCACTGCCAGTGCGGTTGGGACATATCCGTGAAGACCCCCGACAAGCGGCTGCGGTAATTGAAAAATCCCCAGGGAACAGGGTTGCGATCCGTCACGGGATCGGGGTAGATCATCCAGGCGTAGAAAAACGCCAGGGGCAGGCCCAGCATCAGCAGGCCGTGCCCCAAATAGCCGGGCGTAGCCGCCCAGTCGCGCCGCGCCAACCAGCGTACCCCTACCCAGCCCACAATCGCAAAGGCAAGAATGGCAAAGAAATAGAAATGCAGCAGGGCATACGCCCAGACCACCCCTCCCAACGCCAAGCTCCAGCGCCAGTGTGGCTTTTCGTGCCAACGCAACAACAGGTAAAAGACCAGCGGCAAGACCTCGGGATGTGCCAGTCCAAAATGCGACAGCATCCGGTTGATTTGCGGAGAAAAGAAAGCCAACCCAATGGCCACCAGCAAACTGTACCACGGGGGTAACCCCAGGCGGGTAAAGATGAGGTACAGGAAAACGGCGCAAAGTAAAAGGGAAACCAGCAGAAAAACATGCAGGATACCCACCCCGTAGGGCGTGACGTCGAGCCCCAGGCTTTTTAAGATCTTTAAGGTATTGGAAAAAAGCGGCTGGCAATCACCCGGCACCACCTGCTCCCCGTAGGGATAGTTCATGCCCGCAAAATGCGACAGAGTGGTGTCGTGATCCACGTGGTAAAAAATGGCGTCGTAGGTCTTGTAACCATCGCCCCAGGGTTCGATGAAGCGGGTATTGGTATGGGCAAAGAAGTCGGGGAACCGAAGCCACAAGAGCACGGCGGTGACGACCAGCAAAGCCATAAAAAACAAAGCACGTTGCATCTTAACTGATTCTAAACCCGAAACTAGCGCTACTGCGGTCGGCAGGGGCGCTTAAACTTTCCAAAAACGCAGGATCAGCCCTTCGCAAGCCAACCACAACAAGACCAGCATGATACACCAACGCCAGAGCACGACCCCCTGGCTGCGTTCCGCAATTTCGGTGGTAATGGCATTGTCATTGGCGGTATCGATGATATCGATACGGTCACCGATGCGTTCCTTGAGGTCGGCGGGTGAATAGTAGTCCAACGCAGATTCCCGGCGATTATAATTGAAGGCAAAATGATCGAGTCGCTGCTCGGGGTTGAGGAAAAGCTCGTAAAACCCGGCCTCCGTAACCTGGTTGTCGATACCCAAAAATACGCGGGAACCCACGATGCGTTGTTCGGGGATGAATTCGCCTGCGCTGCCTTGCATTTTGTAGGCGATTTCTCCCGAGTTCTGCTGGTGCGTGGTTTCGATGACTTCATCTTTGCCAATCGTGTAAGCCAACGGTTTGGCCGCGCCGGCCGAGATGGCCATCTTGTAGAGCATGGGCACAAAAATTTCGGCATTCTGAACCAGGTTGTTTACCTGCTCGTCGATGGGGGCGCTGCACAGGTAGAGGTGACCTTGTCCAGACTGGTATTTGGCCAGGTAGGTAGAGCCATCGCGGTAGGTCAGGAGGTTTTCTTCCTGGCGGCCAGCGAAGCTGGTGAGCGGAAAGTTCCCCTGGGTCGTCGGGAGGCGCAAGCTGGCCGAGCGATTTTCGAAGACGTCCTGGAAGACAAATTCTTCGGTATTGATGGTACCTACGGTGCGTTCTTTTTCTTCAAAGGGGCGCAGTTCGTTGGCCGGAAACGGCGTCAGGAATCCCCGGTAGCTACCCAGGTCGGAGCTGCGGCCGGGGAAGACCAGGAGGTTGCCCCCCTGCTGCACGTATTGTTGCAGTTCGTTGGCCAGTCCGCTGGAGATACTGGGCAACCCTTCGAGAATGATCATCTGGTAAGTGGGTAGCGAACTGTAGTTCAACTCCTGGCTGGAAACAAATTCGGGGGCAAAAACACCGAGTCCTTGTAGGGCTGCTTTCAAAAAGCGGTTGTTGGCGCCGGGCGCAATAACCAGCACCGCAATCTTCTCGGCTACCCGAAAGGTGAGGTTGTACTGGTCGTCAAACTGGATGGGGTAATCCGTGATTCCCAGGGTCACGTCCTGCCACCCCGGCTGGGTGACGTTGATAATGACCGAGTCGATGAGGGTGCCAAGGGCCGGAACCGTGAGCACGCCTTCGGGCTTTTCCTGTCCGTTGTAGCGCACGCTGAGGCGGACGTTGTCGATGTCTTCGTTGCTGTAGTTGCGAATGCGGACGTGCAGCCGGTTGTTCTGGTTGAGCAGGGGCACGGGCGCCTCGAACCAGGCCGAGTCCAGGCCGACGTTGCGTTCCTGCACCGCTTGCAGCGGAACCAGCGTAAGATCCACCGTGGTATCTTCCCAGATGGGGAGGTCGGTAATGTTGCGCTGAAAATCGGAGATCAGGTAGAGCGACTGGTAGTCGGCATCACCAGTCGCGAGGGCTTGTTGCTGGCGCGCCGTGACGGTCGACAATTGCCGGACGGCTGGCCCAATGGTGATCTCGTCAATCAGGGCCAGGGCTTCATCCTGGCCGACCAGGCGCTGGTGGCGGCCTTCAAAGTTGTTGGTCAGTACCTGAAAGCGGTTCTCCGGGCTATAGGCTTGCACCACATCGCGGGCCCGCTGCTTGGCTTTCTCCAGCAAGGGGATATCCTGGCTCAGCGCACTCATGCTGAATGAGTTGTCCACAAAAACACTGATGGCCTTGCTACCCGTTTTGATGGCCTTGTTCTGCGGAATAAAAGGTTGTGCGAACGCAAAAACCAGAAAAGCCAGGGCCAGTAAGCGGAGTGCCAAAACGAGTAGATTGCGCAACCGGGAACGCATGCTGGTTTCCTCCTTGACCTCGCGCAGAAACTTCACGTTGGTGAACAACACGCGCTTGAATCGCCGGAAGTAGAACAGGTGGATAATGATCGGTATCGCCAGTGCCAAAAGGGCCCAGAGAAATGTCGGATAGACAAACTGCATACTATCTGCTTTGGGGTTTGCCGATTAAGTCGGAAAGGACGCAAAGGTAAGAAATGTGCACCAATAGGCGGGTTACCAGGAATGGCATTTATAAAAAAAGCACACCAACTGACGCTGGTGTGCTGCAAAAAGCTTAAAGTCGAAATGTTTTTTGGGGTTATCTGTCGACTCGTAGCCCACGGGGCCACGCTAAACTGATTTTATTCCAGGGAAATAGCCTGCTGCCAGTGGTAAAGCGGCGTTTTCATCTCGAGGTAGAAGTCGCCAGCAGGAACTTGCAGGAGGTTGATTCGCTTTTCAATATCCGGTACGCCTTTGAAGGTTTGCTCGTATAGCACGTGCCCCCCCTCGTTGCGCAGCACCAGGGTAAAATCCGCCAGAGCAGGATTGAGAAAGTTAACATCCAGCTGGCGGCCTTTGAGAATCACCTCGGGGAAATAGACGACCGTACGGGCTTCCAGGTTGTAGAGCACGGCTCGCCTGGTCAGCTGGATCGGCTGGCTAATTTCCGTACCCGAAGTACGTAAAACAAAGGTGTAAGCTCCTTCCCCCATGCCTTCGAGGCTATAAATCCCCTGGTATTCGGCCCCCTTGATGGATTGAGACAGCAACACCCTGCCCCGCTGGTTTTTTACCTGAAACTCGGCTTCGCCCGGTTCCAATCCGGCAACGCTCACGGCAAATTGCTGGCCCAGCCCGGCATTGATGATGCGAAAATCGGGCAAGCTGCTGCCGCGAACCTGGATGCTCCCCAATAAGAGGAGAACGACCACTGCGAAAGTGGCACGGTGATATAAATAGTTCCTGTTCATGTTCATTTGGTTAATGATCGTGTATTTTATACACTATCTCTTGTTCAAACACAAACATACCCCGAAATGTTCCAGAACACTACTGCTATCTTGATTTATTTTGATGCTTTTTTGATATTTAACATTTAAAACACGCTAATTTTTGTTAATTTAACACGTAACTTAAAGAGGAAATCCTTTGAATAACACCCTTGGCCGCCAAATATTCTTTGGCAATCTATAAAACCAATAAAAATTAGGTTTAACAAAAAGATGCTATCTGCACCTGGCTTCCCGGTAGTTTGATACCGATTAATGCCTTATTTTTGCGTTATATCCCAATAATCCCATGTTGACCCGCAATTATCTTACCCTATTTCTTTGTTTTTGGAGCCTCGTCCTGTGCAGCCAGGGTTATACGCCTTCTCCTGGATCCGCGGCATCAGCCTACTTCCAGGATGGCCAATCGGCGTTGCTGGCCAAGGACTACCGCACTGCTATCCGCTACCTGCGCAAAGCCCACCAGGCCCAACCGTCGCTAACCGTTGCCCGGCGGCTCATTGGCCAGTGTTATACCCTGCTGGGGGAATACCCTGAAGCCGCCAACGAATACCTGCAGGTGGTCCGGTCTGATTCGCTGTTTTCGCGCCTCATTTATTTTGAACTGGGAGACATCTACTACAAAATGGGAGAACCGGAATTGGCCCTGCGCTATTTCAAGACCTTTTCCCAGCTGCAGGATCGGCCGGTAGAAGTCTTTGGCTTACACGGTGTGGAAGAGATGGTTGAAGAATTACTGCACCTCGACCGCCTGAACAACAATATCCGCGCCTGCCAGCTTTCCATCGATTCGGTGAAATTCATCAACATCACGGAAATCCAGAACCTCGGCAAAGGGATCAACAGTGGGCAGGACGACTATTTTCCTTTTTTGACCAACGACCAGGAACGGCTCTACTACACCCGCCAACGCACCGATGGCGACGAAGACCTCTACTACAGTACCCTGCGCAATGGACAGTGGCGGACTGGCGAGCGGTTGAAGGATTTCAATACCGACGCCCCCGAGGGCATGAGTACGCTGGTTCGCAACGGCCGCCGCCTGTTCTTCACGGCTTGCCGACGCGACAGCGTAGCGGGGCCCTGCGACATTTGGGAAGCCCTCATTGACGGTGCTGAAGTTAAGCAGATTACCGCGTTGGGTGCCCCCATCAACTCGGTCTACTGGGAATCGCAGGCGGCCGTCAGTTGCGATGGCTCCCAACTCTTTTTCGCCAGTAACCGCCCTGGCGGACTGGGCGGCACCGATATCTATATGACCCAACGCCTGCCGAACGGCAACTGGGATTTGCCCGTCAATCTCGGCGAACCCCTCAATACGCCCGGCGACGAAGAAGCGCCTTTTATTTCCAACGATGGCAAAACCCTCTACTTTTCCAGTACGGGCCACCTGGGCATGGGAGAACAGGATATTTTCATGAGCTGGTGGGACGACCGCCTGGACCGCTGGAGCGTTCCGATCAACCTGGGTTTGCCGGTCAACGGCCCCCACCGCGAGCTGGGTTTTTACCTCTCGGCCGATGGCACCACCGGTTTCTTCGCCAGCAACCGACCCGGCGGTGAAGGCGGTATGGACATCTATCGTTTTGAACTGTCGGAACAACTCTTCGGGGATCCCATCACCTTTCTGGAAGGCAGTGTGAAGGATTCCGTGCTCCTGACCGGCATTGCTACCCAGGTGGCTATCAATGGCAAAAAAAACCTGCAAACCGACGCCGAAGGGCGCTTTTTCCTCTGCGCCGGCGCGGACGAAACCCTCGACTTCACCATTGCGGCCGACACCTACCGGCCCTACCACAACCAGTTTTTTATTCCCCGCTGGGACAACCGCAAGTTCTTTACCATCGATCTCCTGCTCCAGCCCGAGTTCAGCTTCCTGGCCGAACTGGAAGCCGAAACGGCTACCAACCAGCTCACCCGCAAGGCCCCCCGGGAGATGACCATTAACCACAGTATTCTCTTCACCTTCGATAGCGCTATCCTGGCCGAACAAGAGATCCAACGACTCGAAGCCCTGGTAGAATCCCTCTACGGCAGGTCGATTGTCAAACTGGAAATCATCGGTTATGCCGACGATATTGGTGCCCAGACCTACAACCTCCAACTGTCTGAAGACCGGGCCAAACAAGTGGCCGTTTTCCTCCTGGGCCGCCGCATCGGGGTGGATGACATCCACATCGAAGGCAAAGGAACCCTGACCAACGACCGCGAGCGCTCCCAGAACCGAAGAGTGGATATTCGGGTGACTTTGATGGAATAGGAAGAGATCGCAATCGGAAATCGGAGGTAGGTAAAAAGTGTAAAAGTGTAAAGGGGGAAAAGTGTAAAAGTTGGGCAAGTGTAAAAGAGGGGTAAAGGGGGACTTTGACCTTCAAACAAAGGCAGGCAAACCAGTTCAGAATATTGGTAGCCAATCTTCATCATTCAAAATAGACTGCAAACCATGAAGGACCAACTACAGGTAGGATTTGCTCAACTGGCGCCCATTTGGCTGGACCGCGCTGCCACCACGGATAAAATGCTCACCTACGTACACGAGGCCGGTACGCAGGGATGCCAGTTGCTGGTTTTTGGCGAAGCCCTCCTCCCCGGCTACCCCTTTTGGGTAGAACTCACGGACGGCGCCCGCTTCAATTCGCAGCTCCAAAAAGAGATTCATGCGCACTATTGCGAGCAGGCCATCCAGGTGGAACGCGGTGACCTGGCGCCGTTCTGTCAGGCGGCCCAACGCTACGGGATGGCCCTGGTGCTGGGGACGATCGAGCGGCCTACCGACCGGGGCGGACACAGCCTCTATTGTTCCCTGGTATACATCGATGCCAGTGGGCACATCGCCAACGTACACCGCAAACTACAACCCACCTACGAAGAGCGACTCACCTGGGCAGCCGGTGATGGCCACGGCCTGCGCACCTTCCCGCTGGGAAAATTTACCCTCGGTGGCCTCAATTGCTGGGAAAACTGGATGCCCCTGCCCCGGGCGGCCCTCTACGCCCTGGGCGAAGACCTGCACGTGGCCATTTGGCCCGGCAACGTGCGGAATACCGAAATCCTGACCCGCTTTCTGGCTCAGGAGGGCCGCTCTTACGTGATGTCGGTGAGTGGCCTGATGCGGCGCAGCGATTTTCCAGCCACGACGCCGCACCTGGAACGGATACTGGAACAGGCACCAGACCTGCTGGCCAACGGCGGCTCTTGCATCGCCAACCCGGACGGTTCGTGGCTGGTGGAACCCATGGCCGGGGAAGAATGCTTGCGTATCGTCACGATTGACCACGCCCGGGTGCGCGAAGAGCGGCAAAACTTTGATCCTGCCGGACACTATTCCCGGCCGGATGTGACGCAACTGCACGTCAATCGGCAGCGGCAAAGCACGGTGCAGTTTATTGATGAATGAGCACTACTTGTTTGTCTGGACAGACCCGGCCAAAGGAACACCTGGCATCAAGGCTGAGGAGCCGGTTTTTTCTTCGCATACAAATTAACGAACTGGTGTTTGCCGGAAATACCAAAACGCTGGTGGACACTGCCGATCCCATGGCGCTGAAAAAGGGCAAATACCGCATTCAGGTCGTAATCAAACATCGGAAAAGCGTAGTCCTTTTGCCCCAGCAAAAAACGGGTGATCACCGGATAAGTAAAGCTGATATATTGCCGGAATTTATTCCTGGGGGAGCTCAAATTATTGTACGTCAATTGGAAATAGGCAAAGCCCCCAGCGGCCAGGTGACTCAGCAAATGATCCAGCAGCAGTAAGCCATTTGCGGGTGGAATGTGTTGAAAAACGAGGTGGGCCTGCACGTAATCGTACTGCTGGGTTAGAAAAGGAGCCCGGTCAGGAATAAGTTCAAAACGCACATTTGCGCATTGCTGATCTGCACCATTTTTGGTGGCCTCCGCCAGCATGGCTGCCGAAACATCCACCCCCGTTACCTGTTGGCAATAGGGGCTAAGTGCCAGGCTAAGCCGACCGGCTCCACAGCCAAAGTCCAGCGCGTGAACCGGATTAAACCCCTTCTGGGGCCACTTGGTATTAAACATCTTGGCCGTCCGATCGATGGTTTTCTTACCGGTGTGAAAGAACGCAGCCTTCGTTTCGGCATCCAACTCATCCACCCGGTATTCCGGATGCGTCAGCACCCCGAAATAAGGATGGGTGGCACCTATTTTCTTCCAGAAATTGGTATAAACTTGCTTATTCATCAACTAAAACTAATAAAAAATAAAGTGTGCAGACCAGTTGGCTTACCTTTGCCTGCGCAAAATACGACTAAATTACTCGGCCATGAACCAGGATGCAACAACTTTTGCCCAAATAGTAAACGCCCGCCGGGCAGTACGCAAATACGAAGAAGGGGCTCCTTTTGACGAACAAGCCGTTCAGCGCAGCCTGGCCCTGGCCGTACTGGCGCCCAACAGCAGCAATTTGCAAACCTGGGAATTTTACCGGGTACGCACGGCCGCGGCCAAAGCCGAAGTCGCCCGCTTGTGTATGAACCAAAGTGCCGCCCGCACCGCCCAGGAAATGGTGGTGGTGGTGTGCCGAACCGACAAATGGAAAGGCAACAGCCGCCGCATCCTGGCCAACATGCGCAGCAGCTTTTCGACGCCCATGACCAAACGGGACCAGCGGGCCGTGGAATACTACCAACGCAACATCCCCTTGCTCTACCTCGATGACCCACTTGGAGTGATGACCCTCTTGCGCCGCATCCTGGTGGCCGTGAAGAGCATGCAGGGGCCTTTTGTCCGTTGGACCACCCACGCCAACGCGCGCATCATTACCCACAAAAGCGCCGCCCTGGCCGCCCAGAATTTCATGCTCGCCATGCAAGCCGAAGGCTATGCCACCTGCCCCATGGAAGGTTTTGACGAAAAACGCCTCAAGCGCTTCCTGAAACTCCCCCGAGCAGCCGAGGTCAGCATGATCATCGCTACCGGCGTTCCTGCCGACGAAGGCATCTACAGCGAACGGTTCCGGTTTCCGCTGGAGGAGGTCGTTTTTGAGGTGTAGCAGCAATCCGCCCGCGCTTTCTGGCAATTATCTGTTTGTTGATGTAGTATTGATGTAGTGGTATTTCAATAAAAAAACAAGATTAATGATTAACCTTGCGATTATTATTGGTACATCTTGACTTGCGGCGTAATTTTATTTTAATTTTATGATGTTCTGCCGACTTCTACGAAAAGACTTGACTTAAAACATATGCAGCATATCAACAAACTTAAGCTTCTCTCTCTACTTACACTTTTATTGGTGTTGATTTTTTCAGACCAATCCATAGCTCAAATTCCAATAGTTTTAACCCAAGACGAGGGAGATGCGATGATAGGACTTGACAGGAAAGCGTTCCTTGGACTTGGAAATACGTCAGCTCACAGCCAAGGCTATCATCACGATTTCACTCTGCCGGCAAGCACAGGCCCTTGCCAACGGATTACAGGTATCAGGGTCGTCATCAATATTACAAATTACACCAATAGTGGTGGTTCTTGTCCCCATCCAACACTCTATTACAACCTATATTATGGCTGTGGGGCATACAGTGGAGGTGCCACGTGTTCGCCGTCGCCGGGGGTTGGGCCTAATCTGATAGCAGAACCTAATTTCGCCCCTGGCACAAGTCCTCCCGCCTTCAATTTTGGAAATCCTTTGGGCAGCCCTCTCAACGGTAGCATTGTGCCAGATTTTGGAGGCAATTTAAGTGTGGACATCGTACCTGTTTCTGATCCTGGTTGCAATACTATCATGAGTGGACAAATAAGTTATGAATATACCATAATGGTTACCATCATGACGGATTTAGTTACTTGTGCAGGTACGGGATTACTGCAGGGAACGACGACCGTGCAAGCATGCGATGACCTCAACCCCTGCACGACCGGTGAAACGGAGACAATCCTGGATTGTGATGGCTCCATCTGTATCCCCTGTGGTGGCGGCACGCCGGTTGGCTGTGGAAGCGGTCCGACGACGACTTTGCCTTGTGATGACTTCAACCCCTGCACGACCGGCGAAACGGTAACCACGCTGAATTGCGACGGCTCCATCTGTGTCCCTTGTGGTGGTGGTGTGCCGGTCAATTGCGGAAGCGGTCCTACCTCCGTAGTAGGCTGCAACGACGGCAACCCCTGCACGATCAACGACGTGCAAACCATCCTCGACTGCAATGGCTCCATCTGTGTCCCCTGTATGGGCACGCCGGTCGATTGCTCCAACGGCACCACCTCCGTGGTGGCCTGCAACGACGGCGACCCCTGCACAATCAACGATGTGCGCACCATCCTCAACTGTGATGGCTCCGTCTGCGTCCCCTGCATGGGTACGCCCGTGGATTGCTCCAACGGCACTACTTCGGTAGTTGCCTGTAACGACGGCGACGCCTGTACGATTAATGATGTGCAAACCATTCTCAATTGTGATGGCTCCATCTGTGTGCCCTGCCAGGGAACGGTGTCGCCTGCCTGCTTCAATACCGTAGTCTTACCCTGCGACGATGGCGACCCCTGCACCCAAAATGACGAAGCCATCGTGGAGGCTTGCGACAACTCGGTCATCTGCGTCCCTTGTCAGGGAACAGCTCCGCCAGCCTGCTTCAATACCGTGGTCTTACCCTGCGACGATGGCAACCCCTGTACCGAGAACGACGAAGCCATTGTGGAGGCTTGTGACAACTCGGTCATCTGTGTCCCTTGTCAGGGGACGCCTGTTCCCACTTGCTTCAATACCGTGGTCCTACCCTGCAACGACGGCAACCCCTGTACCGAAAACGACGAAGTCATCGTAGCGGCTTGTAACAACTCGGTCGTCTGCGTCCCCTGCCAGGGGATTCCAATCGACTGCGCCACCGGGACCACTTCCGTGGTGCCCTGCAACGACGGCAACCCGTGTACGATCAATGATGTGCGAACCATCCTCGATTGTGACGGATCAGTTTGTGTGCCCTGTTTGGGCACACCTATTGATTGTGCAACGGGCACTACCTCCGTACTTCCCTGCAACGACGGCAATCCGAACACCATCAACGATGTGCAAACCGTCCTCGATTGCGACGGCTCCATCTGTGTGCCCTGTATGGGTACACTGGGCGACTGCGCCACCGCACCCACCACCGTACAACCCTGTAACGACGGCGACGCCTGCACGGCCAACGATATGGAGACCATCCTCAACAGCGATGGTTCCATCTGCGTGCCCTGCGCCGGCACGGTGATTGATTGCACCAATGGCCCCACTTCGGTCGTGCCCTGCAACGACGGCAATGCCTGTACCATCAACGATGTGCAAACCATTCTGGATTGTAATGGCTCGGTTTGTGTGCCCTGTATGGGTACTCCCATCAATTGTGCAACGGGCACCACTTCTGTGCTTCCCTGTGACGACGGCAACCCGAACACCATCAACGACGTACAAACCGTCCTCGACTGCAACGGTTCCATCTGCGTGCCTTGTATGGGTACGGCCGGCGACTGTGCCACGGCACCCACCACCGTACAACCCTGCGACGACGGCAACGCCTGCACCATTAATGATATGCAAACCATCCTCAATAGCGATGGTTCCATTTGCGTGCCCTGCGCTGGCACGGTGATTGATTGCACCAACGGCCCCACTTCGGTCGTGCCCTGCAACGATGGCAACGCCTGTACCATTAATGACGTGCAAACCATTCTGGATTGTAATGGCTCTGTTTGTATCCCCTGTATGGGCACGCCGATCGATTGTGCGACCGGTACTACTTCGGTACTTCCCTGCGACGATGGCAATCCGAATACCCTCAACGATGTGCAGACCGTCCTCGATTGCGACGGTTCCGTCTGTGTACCCTGTATGGGCACCCTGGGCGACTGCACGACCGGACCAACCACTGTACAGCCCTGCAACGACGGCAACGCTTGTACCATTAATGATATGCAAACCATCCTCAACAGCGATGCCTCTATCTGTGTGCCTTGTGCCGGAACGGTGATTGATTGCACCAACGGCCCCACTTCGGTCGTACCTTGCAACGATGGCAACGCCTGTACCAGCAATGACGTGCAAACCATCCTCGATTGCGATGGATCGGTGTGTATCCCCTGCCTGGGCACCCCGATTGATTGTACAACCGGTACGACCTCCGTACTTCCCTGCGACGACGGCCATCCGCACACCCTCAACGACGTGCAGACCGTCCTCGACTGCGACGGCTCCATCTGCGTACCTTGTATGGGTACCCTGGGTGACTGTACCACCGGACCGACCACCGTACAACCCTGCGACGACGGCGACCCTTGTACCGCCAACGACCTGGAGACTATCCTCAATGGTGACGGCAGCATTTGTGTGCCCTGCGCCGGTACGGTGATTGACTGTACCAACGGCACCAGCTCGGTAGTACCCTGCAACGACGGCAACGCTTGTACCATCAACGATATGCAGACCATCCTCGATTGCGATGGCAGTATTTGTATCCCCTGTATGGGCACGCCGATAGATTGTGCGACCGGTACCACCTCGGTCGTGCCTTGCAACGACGGCAACGCCTGTACCATCAACGACGTGCAGACCATCCTGGATTGTGATGGCTCCATCTGTGTACCCTGTATGGGCACGCCGATAGATTGTGCGACGGGTACCACTTCCGTGCTCCCCTGCGACGATGGCAATCCGAACACCCTCAACGATGTGCAGACCGTCCTCGACTGCGACGGCTCCATCTGTGTGCCTTGTATGGGTACCCTGGGTGACTGTACCACCGGACCTACCACGGTACAACCCTGCGACGATGGCGATCCTTGCACCGCCAACGACCTGGAGACCATCCTCAATAACGACGGCTCTATCTGTGTGCCCTGCGCCGGAACGGTGATCGATTGTACCAATGGCGCCAGCTCGGTGGTGCCTTGCAACGATGGCAACGCCTGTACGATTAATGACGTGCAGATCATCCTCGATTGCGACGGCTCTATTTGTATCCCCTGTATGGGCACCCCCATCGACTGTACGACGGGCACCACGAGTATCCTACCTTGTGATGATGGCAATGCTTGTACGATCAATGATGTGCAAACGATCCTGGATTGCGACGGCAGCATCTGCGTGCCCTGTCTGGGTACACCGATCGATTGTGCCACAGGTACCACCTCGGTGGTTGCCTGCAACGACGGCAATGCCTGTACGATCAACGATGTACAAACGATTCTCGACTGCGACGGCAACATCTGTGTCCCTTGCCTGGGCACGCCGATTGATTGCTCATCGGGTACCACCTCGGTAGTCCCGTGCAACGATGGCAATACCTGTACGATCAACGATGTGCAAACGATCCTCAACTGCGACGGCAGTATTTGCGTCCCCTGTTTGGGTATACCTCTTGATTGTGCGACGGGCCCGACCACTACATTACCTTGTAATGACGGGGATCCGAACACCAGCAACGACCTGCAAACAATCCTCGATTGTGACGGTTCCATCTGCGTGCCCTGCGCCGGAACCCCCTGTAGTGGCGACCTCACGGCGTTGGTGACCGCCAGCGGCGAACGGTGCCCAGGCCAGGGCGATGGCAGCTTCCTGGTAGACTCGGTTTTTGGGGGCAAAGCGCCCTACCTTTTTGCCCTCAATGCGGGCAATTTTGGTCCCGTCACCCGCTATGAAAACCTTGTACCCGGGGTGTATACCTTAAGCATTCAGGATGCCGACGGCTGTACTGCGGACGTAACGGTTACCGTGCCCCAAACCGCTGCCTTGTGGCTGGACTTGGGCATGAACCAAACGATTGAGTTGGGCGACAGCCTGCAGTTGTCCTTTAACACCAATGCCGATATTGACACCATCATCTGGGTCGCCGACCCGAGTTTGAGTTGTACCAACTGTGCGGAGCCCTTTGTGCGCCCCCTGGACCAAACGACCTATTCGGTAACCGTGGTGGATGTCAATGGCTGCGTGGTAAGTGATCAAATTGTGGTGCTGGTAGACCGTAGCGAGAAAGTATTCGTCCCGAACGTCTTTTCGCCCAATGGCGATGGCGTCAATGACCACTTTATGATCTACGCAGGCCCGAACGTGAGCCGGGTGCGCAGCTTTAGGGTGTTCGACCGCTGGGGAGGGGCCGTATTTGCGGCTACCGACTTTGCCGCCAATGACGTACAATTTGCCTGGGACGGCACCTACCGCGGCCAGGAATTACAGGCCGGCGTGTACCTTTATTTTGCAGAAATTGAATTTTTGGACGGACACATTGCAATAAAAAGTGGCGAAGTTGTTATTTTAAAGTAAGTTTACCGCGCGAGCGCATGCAGCTACCCCAACGACCAGGGGATTGGGCAGCATACGCTTTAAAAAGACTGACACGACAAATCATATTCAACTGGTGAAAAACGACGACTTATGAAGAGACTTCCCAGCCTTTTTTCTTTCGTGTACTCATTTTCTTGAGGACAATGAAAATCACACCATCCGTTGCAATAAATATATTGCGCAACGCCAGCGTCTCCTGCGGGAATATGCGGGTGTGTACGGATGCTGATCCAGGGGAAGCATTCCAATAACGAGTCCGGTAACTTTGAATAGACCTTGTCTGACATGATTGTTTTAGCCATCTAGGTCCAACCACCTTTTTGGCGTAGTGTATTCATAAGCGGGTAGGATGATGATCATCCGCGCGCTACCGGTTTTGAATACGACCTAACTTTTTTTCATAACAAATTGTAATCTTATGCGACAAGCGAACTTTACGCGTTTCAAATCCTGGTACAGCACCTTTTTGCTGCTGCTGCTGGGAATTGCAGTCCCGATACTGGGATCTGCACAAATTACCCAACCTACATCGGGGACGGTAACACTTACTGCCGGAGTAGGTTTCTTTAGTGGTGCAACCTTCACCGATTCTAATCCTTCGACAACTACGGCCGGTAACTATAATAATTTAGAAACTGGCACCACTGTGCTCTGTGCCGCAGCCGGTGCATCCATTTCTGTCACTTTTGCTTCTTTCGATGTGGAGGACAGATATGATGCGCTGCAAATTTCTGGTGCATTAGCGGGTAACGGCCTTTACTCTTCAGGAGAAACTAACGGAACAATTTCAACTCTTTTCATGTCTCCAGTAGGGGGGCAGGCTTACATTGCTGCTGGATCAGCTGGAAGTGTGGCCAATATTCCGGTATTTACCTCTTCGGTAGGTGGCTGTCTTACGTTTTCGTTCTTCTCTGATACTAGTGCCGGTCGAGCAGGGTGGGTGGCTACTGTTACTACAAGTGATGCTCCTACGAATATCACCTTTTGTGTGGACCTCACTTGCCAGGCGGGTACCCCCGGCTTTGCCGCACAAGCCATAGCATTTGACTTTAACGGTTTCAATTCGGGCCTTACTCCTTTAACGGGCAGTGGGGTTGGCATTTATTGTGGCACCTTTCCACTTGCTGCTGGCGAAGTGAGATACAACTACTTCTTTGCTGGCGCTGCGGGTGCTGGTGGCCCGGAAAACCTTTCTGGTCTCAACGGAGCACCTTGTACCAGTACCGTAGATGGTATAGTGAAGCGTTCCTATACCGTTGTGCTAGGTCAGCCGGAAACGGTAACTTTTGCGTGGCAGAGCTGTAATGCAACAGCGGTTTGTTTGACCGAAATCGAGTTCTGTGTAGACCTCAGCTGTGAGGCCGAAACTCCTGGCTTTGCTGCCCAAGGGCTGCAAGCTAGCTTCAACAGTTTCAACTCAGGTGGTTCCCCTTTATTTAACACCGGTAACAATGTCTGGTGCCGTACGGAATTCTTACCTGCGGGCGATATTCGCTTCGGCTTTTTCTATGCCGGTGCTGCGGGTGCTGGTGGCCCTGAAGACCTTGGCGAGCTGCCTTGTGCAACCAACGGCGCAGGAGGTTGGAAGCGTAACTATACCGTGGTAGAAGGCATGCCGGAAACACTCACCTATGGCTGGGAAAGCTGCGCAGCAGACTCAGGCTGTGGCGCTTTGACCGATATCACCTTCTGTGTAGATTTTTCTTGTGAGGCCGATATTCCAGGTTTTGCGGCTCAAGGTCTGCAAGCGAATTTCAACAGTTTCAACTCCGGTGGTTCACCTTTAATGAACACCGGTAACAATATCTGGTGCCGTACGGAAGCATTGCCTGCGGGTGATATCCGCTTCGGCTTCTTCTTTGCTGGCGCTGCGGGTGCTGGTGGCCCTGAAAACCTTGTTGAACTACCTTGTGCTACTAACGGTGCAGGAGGTTGGAAGCGGGATTACACTGTTGTGCAAGGCGCGCCGGAAACACTCACCTACGCCTGGCAAAGCTGCGTAGCAGAGGCAGACTGTGGTATACCAGGTGCTAACATTGAATTCTGTGTAGATGCAAGCTGTCTGCCAGATGTACAAAACGTAAGCATTTTCGGTGGATTCAACGGTTGGTGTGGAAGCTGTAATTTCCTTGCCGATGACGACGGCGACGGTATTTACTGTGGAACCATCTTCCTTGCCCCTGGTAATCAGGAATACAAGTTCCTCTTTAATGGTATGGAGGAAAGTTTCACTCAGGGGGATCCTTGTACGACGACTAACTTTGGTTTCACGAACCGTCTTATCGTTGTTGAAGACGATGTTGACCTATCGGTTACCTTCGGCTTCAACAGCTGTGACGAAGTATGTACGCCTCCTCCGGGAGCGAATGTGGAGTTCTGTGTGGATATCGGTTGTATCATGCCTACGGGTACGGTCAACGTGTTCGGTGTTTTCCCTAACGCTGTCTTCAATCCTTTTGCTAACCCAATGACGCAGCAGGATGAAGGATCAAGCATTTACTGTACGACCGTCTTCCTTGAGCCTGGTGATACCGAATTCAAGTTCATCATTAACCCAGGTATGGGGGCAAGTGAGGTCAACGAACAATTCCAGGTAGGAGACCCTTGTACCGTTTCTTGCTGTGATGGACAGTTTACCAACCGCGTACTTACAGTGGAGGATGGCGTAGATCAGTCTGGCGCCTACGTGTTCAACGTACCTTGTGAAAGTGTACGGGAAGAAGAACCCGTACTGGACTTCCCCGCACTGGATGCCCTTTGTGGCGGTGAGTTCACCATTACCCTCACGGGTGGTGCTACGCCTGCCGGCGGTGTCTACAGTGGTACTGGTGTGACCGATAATGGCGACGGCTTGACTTTTGACGTTGACCTATCTGCCCTGGCTGCTGATGAGTATACCATTACTTATACCATCACCGAAGCGCTGGCATGTGTGTATACTGCTACTTCCACGCTGACGGTGCTGGATTGTTCCTTTTTGGTGACGGATCCCTGTAATTGCAATGACGATGCTTCGGTAATTGTCTACAATGCAGCAGCAGGTACTTATACCAACCCGAACGACGGCACCTTTGGTGAAGTTGTTGCTTTGACCGGTCTGATGGGCGCTCCGCTACCTGCCGGCTTAGACGTACGGGTAGTAGCTGTAACCGGCGCTATTGGTGTAGCCGTTGGTGATGTGTTGACTTACGATGCCAACATGTACTACTCCATTGCTTTTGATCACGCCGACGATTTGGGTTATTCCATGACCGTCGATCTGTTTGTTCGTGGTCAGGCATTGGGTTATAACTTAGTAATTGCCAACACCTGTGCCTACCCGAACCCCGTGTTCGATCCGGCCCTGGATGCAATCTACTGTGACTTCGAAGCAGCCGTAGCACTCGGTGGTTTTGACCCTGCTGATATCCTCGGACCAGCCAACGCGCCTACCTTCACCATCAATGGTGCGCCTGCTATGGCGTTTAACCCTACGACCCTGGGTGCTGGCACCTACAACGTGGTGATGACCTACACCGGTGCCGACGACGGCAACGAAGGCCTGGCACCTGACGGTGGCGCTGCCTACGTTGGCTGTACCCAGGAAGTGGCTACGACCATCATCGTACGCCCGCTCCAAGCGGCTTGTGTGTCTAATCTCAACGTGACCCTAGGCCCCACCTGTTCCGCAAAAATTACCCCTGAAATGGTACTGCGCGGCGAATTTGCCTGTGCCGACCAGATCAACGTCACCGTTGACGGTGGTGCGGGTAACATAATCAGCGGCTGTGGGCCCCATACCTACTCGGTGGACATCATCGTAGCCGGTGAGATCGTCTACACCTGCTGGGGCAACATCCTGGCCGAAGACAAGACCGACCCAGTGGTGGTTTGTCCTGCACCAGTAAGCAGCATCACCCGCGACTACGCGGCCCAGGTAGCTACCGGTACGCTGGCAGCCACCGATCCACTGCTCAACCTGAACAACTACAGCTGTTTCACGGACATCGCCCTCCCAGGCAACCACAACTACGACCTGGTGACCTTCACCACGCCGAACTCGCCGATTCCTTCCGATGTCTTTACGCTTTTGCTGGAAACGGCTTTTGCCGACGGCAATATGGTCTTGTTCCAGGGCGCCTTTAATCCGGCCAACCCTTGTGAAAACGTGATCGGCAGCGACGACGACTCCTTCGTACCCGGTGCCAACCCATTCGACCCAGCCCTGCGCTTGTCGCTGGCTCTGCGTCCGAATACCTTCTACACCGTTATGGTTACGAACTACAGCCCTGCTGGCCTCGGTAACTGGAGATTATCCATCTACTCGGACAACAATACCCAGGTAGGTGGAGGCAACTTCGCAGCTACGACGGTGACCGATACCCGCGACCTGGTCTGTGATGACATCAACGGTATCCGCTTCACGTCGCCCCGCAACTGGATCGTGAACGCCGACGGTACGCTCGACGCGACCGCTACGCGCAACACCTTCTTCGGTGGCAGCCAGACGGCGCTGAATGAATTCCTCGCCAAGCTGAGCCTGACGGGTGTTCCTGTAGCTACCGACAACTGTGGCCAGGTGCTGGTGACCTTGTCGGATGCGGTATCTACTGCCGGCGACTGTGGCAACGTGACCCTGACGCGAACCATCACGGTACGCGACCGCTACAATTCGGCCTGTACGGGTACCCCCCGCACGGACGTGTGTACGCAGGTGATTACCTTCCGCAAGCCGACGATTGACGATGTTGTATTCCCACCCTTCACGGTGGCCATCGAGTGTGACGAAGATTTTGCGGTGGATGCCAACGGCAATGTCCACCCCAGCGTAGCTGGCTACCCCTGGATTCGGACCGCCCTGGGCTTCCACGATCTGGCACAAAGCTATTGCAACGTCGGCGCTTCCTACTCCGACGAGCCCCGCATCGAAGTGTGCGAAGGTACCTACAAGTTCCGCCGCGAGTGGAACCTGATCGACTGGTGTAACCCCGGTAGCTCGCTGATCCTGAACCAACTGGTGAAAGTCGGTGACTTCACCGGCCCCGCACTGAGCGGTGTACCTGCTACGGCCATCGTATCGACCTCGCCCTTTGCTTGTGTGGCCAACTATGCGATTCCGGTACCGGTGGTATCCGACGGCAACGGTTGTTCAACTGCGGGCCCTACGACCTATACCATCACCCAAGGTGGGGTGTACGTCGCCAATGGCAACATCATCGGAGCACCAATAGTACAACTACCGATCGGGGTGTACACGGTAACCCTGTGTGCGGCTGACGCCTGTGGCAACGAAACCTGCCAGGACTACGAGGTAACGGTGCGCGACCTGATCCAGCCTACGGCTTCTTGTGACGACCAACTGAACGTTTCGATCGGTGGTGGTGACGTAGCCAACGGTATCGAAGGTATCGCCCGCATCTTTGCGGCTGATGTCGACGAAGGCTCGAACGACAACTGTGGCCCGGTAACGGTGGAAGTACGCCGCAATTTCTGGCGCAACAATACCTGTGACGCCAGCGCCAGCCGCTTCAGCCCCTGGGGTGACTTTGTAGATTTCTACTGCTGTGATATCGCTAAGGAAATCACGATCGAACTGCGCGTGACCGACCAGGCTGGCAACCAGAATATCTGCTGGCTGGTGATTACGCCCGAAGATAAGCTGAACCCATTCTGCTACGCTCCGGCTCCCGTTACGCTGACTTGTGCTGCGCTGCCCCTGACGTTCCCCGGTAATATTACCGAGGCGTACGCCAATGACTTTGCTGCTACGTCATCCATGATGAGCTTGCTGTTTGGCGGTGCCCGTGGTACGGACAACTGTGCGGTAGATACCATCGTAGAGCGCACGCCTAACCTGCAGGTGAACGAGTGTGGCTGGGGTACGATTACCCGCCGCTTCGAAGCCTGGCAGTTGCGCCCAACGGGCGACGCGAATGGCAACGGTGCCATCGATATCAACGAAGTATTCCGTTCGACGAACAGCTGTAGCCAGCTGATCACGATCACGGAACTGCACGATTTCTGGATCGCCTTCCCTGAAGATACCGATGCCGACTGTGCTGACCCGACGATCCCAACCATCCAGACTCAAACCATCGGTTGTGATGTGTTGGCCATCAATACAGGAACGCCAGTACGCTTCAGCGCTACGGGTGACGAATGTTACAAGTTGAGCATCACTTATGACGTAATCAACTGGTGTGTATGGGACGGTGAGTACACCGGCTACGTACTGCCCCGCATCACGGAAGACGACGGCGAACCTTTGCCCGTTGACCGCAGCGTAGCAGCCAACGAGCGCCCCGTAGTGATTTACAAGAACCCCGGTGCGGGTCTGTTGATCGATCGCGACCACGAAACCAACGGTGCCGCTAACGACCAATGGTTTGTAGCTGGTGGCGACGATTCCAGCATTCCTAATGCTACGCCCACCCTGCCTAACTACGGCCGTTATATCTATACCCAGTTCATCAAAGTATACGACGCTACTGCACCAGTGGTGACGGTAGGCGAATACGGTGGACCTACGGCACTGTGCCCCGACCTGGTTCCTGGCCAGTTTGGCGACGCCTTCGGTAACTGTGAAGCAGCAGTGAGCATTCCGTTCAGCGTAGCTGACGACTGTGAACTGTTTGACGGCGCTGGCAACCTGGTAGTGAGCATTGTTTCTGCTACCCTGGATGCCTTCGCAGTAGACGCTAACCGCGACGGTGTAATCAAGGCCAACGAATTTGTGAACGACGCCAACGTGTTGGCTAACATCACCGACAACGGTGACGGTACCTACACGTTTGCCGGCACCTTCCCGATCATCACTTCAGCTATGGGCGACAACATCGTCCACGCTATCCGCGTCCTGTTCGAGGACGGTTGTGGCAATCAGGTGAGCCGGATCATCGAATTCGATGTGATCGACTGCAAAGGTCCTGCCCCAATCTGTATCAATGGCCTCACGGTGACGTTGATGCCACAGCCAGAAGGTGGCTGTGCCATGGCGATCTGGGCTTCTGACTTCGAAGCTTCTCCGATCTACGACTGTACGGGCCAAGGCCCCCAGACGAACAACGGTTTGCTGCGGGTCATCAAGTACGCCATCTACCGCGCCAGCGACGTAGAAGCTGCGGGTGAGGACTTCGTTCCTAACCCTGCTCAGACGGGCCTCGTACTGAACCAGGACGACGACCAATCTACGGTAGTTTACATCTATGCTTTCGACGAAGAAGGCAACTACGACTACTGTGAGACGTACGTACTGGTACAGGAGCACGTAGACTGTGGTACGGGCACGGGCACGCTTTCGGGTGTGATCGCTACCGAAACCAACCAGACGGTAGAAGGTGTAGAAGTGAACATCAACGGCGGCATGGTCATGAGCATGACTACCAACGCCAACGGTACCTTCAGCTTCAACCTGCCCGTGGGTGGTGACTACTCCGTAACGCCTTACCTGAATGCCAACCCGCTGAACGGCGTGACAACATTTGACCTGGTGTTGATGAGCAAGCACATCCTGGGTGTAACGCCGCTGACGAGCCCCTACAAGCGGATCGCGGCGGACGTGAACCGCTCACAGACGATTACGACCCTGGACATGATTCAGCTGCGCAAGCTGATCCTGAACATCGATACGGAATTTGCGAACAATACGAGCTGGCGCTTCGTGGATGCGGCTTACGCCTTCCCAGTGGCTACCAACCCTTGGTTCGAAGCATTCCCTGAACTGATCAACGAGAACAACTTCGTCGCTAACCTGAACGCCAACTTTGTGGGTGTGAAGATCGGCGACATCAACGGCAGCGCCCAGGCGAATCTGTTGAGCGGCGACGACCGCACGCTGAACGGCCAGTTCAACTTTGAAGTGGCGAACACCAGCGTGAAAGTGGGTAACGTCTACACGGTAGCCTTTACGGCTGCGGAAGTAGAAGGTTTCCAGGGCACGCTGGCACTGAACGGTGCGGAGTTGGTCGACATCGTTTACGGTGTGGCTACGGCTGAGAACTTTGGTCTGCGCTTTGCGGATCAAGGTATGATCACGATGAGCTTCAATGGCGAGTACACCAAGGACGCGGTCCTGTTCAGCCTGGTGATCCGCGCTACGCAGGATGCCGAGTTGAGCAACGTACTGAAAGTGAACAGCCGCTACACGGTGGCCGAAGCTTACCAGAATGGCAACACGCTGCACGTCGGGATCAACTTCTCGAACGGCACGGTAGCTGACGCTGGTTTCGAAATCTACCAGAACACGCCCAACCCCTTCCAGGCGAACACGCTGATCGGCTTCAACCTGCCAGCTGACGCCCAGGCCACGGTAACGATTACCGATGCCAGCGGACGGGTACTGACGGTGGTGCGCGGTGATTACGCTGCCGGCTACAACCACATCAATGTGACCAAGGACATGATCCAGGGTGCTACCGGCGTACTGACGTACACGGTGACCACGGGTAAGTTTACGGCTACGAAGACGATGGTGGTGGTGAAGTAAGCGACTGCTGATATAACGGGTTGCTTGAAATAAATTTCAAGCGGCAGGATGGCTTGAAATGAATTTCAAGCGACATAAATTTCAAGCGACAAGGTGCGCCGCTCCGATTAATTTCGGGGCGGCGCGCTTGTTTGTGGGGGGTGGGGTTGCCGGGGTTGCCCGTGCTTCAGCGCGGTCCCAGATCTGCTAGAACTTCCGGTTTTGGTACATCTTGCCAGCGAACCTGGCACTTTTATCGTCGTAGGCTCCAGCCTACGATGAAGTATTAGGCGGCCTTCCGGCCGCAGTACGGTCCCAAATTTGCTAAAACTTCCCGTTTGGGTACATCTTTCCAGCGAACCCGGCACCGGAAGCGCTCCGGCCAGGAGGCCGAATAATACGGTATCGTAGGCTGGAGCCTACGACAATATGAGCCTACGACAATAGGACGGGTTGCTTGAAATAAATTTCAAGCGACGGGAGAGCCACCGTTTTCAAGGGGAAGCGTAACCCCAGCGAAAAAATACAATATTATCGACCTTTTCAACGTAATGGTAGGGCTACACCGGCTGGCGTTTTGCTTGCTGCAAGGAGCGGAACAGCGTAAAAGTAAAAGCAACGAGCCAGGCTGGGTTAAAACCTATTCTTGAACATCAAATCAAATACGACCTTACATCATGCCTTATTTCACCAAGATTATTTTCTTGCTCCTGATCGTGGGCAACACTTTGGCTGCCCAGCATTTGAGTGGTATTTTTCAGCCCTCAGAAGCGGCGCTGGAATACGTAGAACAAGTAGATTGGCCGACCTTCCTGGCGCAGGACGAGCGACTGAACGCTGAGGGCTTTCGACTAACCAACCTGGAAACCACCGGAATTGGGGCCGACCGCCGCTACTGGGGAATTTTTACCGAGAGTACGCTGCGGGATACGCTGCTAAAGACAAACAGCTGGGCCGACTTTGTGCAAGCCAAGCGCAGCATGGCTGCGGCGGGGTTTATTCTGAGTCGGGTACAAGCCTACGCACTGAGTGAAACCGATGCCCACTTTATTGGTGTATGGTACCGGGATGAGACCAATACACCCCACAAGATATGGAAACTGGATACCCCGGAAAGCGTGCGCGAAAAAACTGATGATATGGCCAACCAGCAGTATTACCTACAAGACGTAGAAGTATTTCTGACGCCCGGCGGCACTGCCAACTACCTGGCGATTTACCATTACGCTCCTATTCCGATCCGAAATTATGTCTATATTACCAGTGACGAGAACACCTTCTACAAGGACCTACGCCAGCGTTACCAGAGCAAGATACGGCTGGTAGACCTAGAACAATACGCGGGAAAAGACGGCAGTTACCTACTCGGCGTATACCAACCGGGCACCTACGATAGCCAGTTGGTGCTCAATCAGACCCGCGCGGACTTTAACGGCAAGTGGGAACAACTGGAAAAGGGCAAACTGAAGCTGGTGAGCTGGGAAGTGCGGGATTAGGCGGTGAACCCCACCGCCCTCCCAGGGGGGCATTAGGAAAACACTACGTATCAGTCGTGCTCCATCCAACCCCTCGCGAACAGGCTGTAAGATCATCCCATCCAATTTTCCTTTGCTGCACCAAGATGCACCCTAGCGTTTTTTTACCTTGCGCACGTCTATCGAAGCCTCTTCGGTTTTGGAGGAAGAGGCGATCAACTTGTTGATGTAGACCATTTCACTGGCGGTCAGTTCCCGCCATTGCCCGGCTTTCAGGTTACCCAACTGCACGTTCATGATGCGGGTGCGTTTAAGTTGGGCCACTTCGTAGTCGAGGAATTCGCACATCCGGCGAATTTGTCGGTTCAGGCCCTGGGTAAGTACAATTTTAAAGACGTAGGCGCTGACCTGGGTCACCTCACATTTTTTGGTGACGGTTCCGAGCATGGGTATCCCCTGGCTCATTTTGCGAATGAAATCAGTGGTGATCGGCTGCTGAACCGTGACGAGGTATTCTTTTTCGTGGTTGTTGCCAGCGCGCAGGATCTTGTTGACAATATCGCCGTCGTTGGTCAGGAAAATGAGTCCCTCGGAGGGTTTGTCCAACCGGCCCACGGGAAAGAGGCGTTCCCGGTGCTGAATGGCCTGGATAATATTGTCGCGTTCGTTGGGGTCGGTGGTGCAGACGATGCCCACTGGTTTGTGGTAGGCAATGTACAGCGGCCGGGGCTGGTTTTTGATCGGTTTTCCGTCAATTTTCACCACGTCGCCGGCCACTACCCGGTTGCCCGACCTGGTGGGCTGCCCGTTGAGGGTCACCCGGCCATCCTGGATCAGCTTATCGGCTTCGCGGCGCGAGCAGATGCCGGTGCTGCTGATGTATTTGTTGAGACTGATGGAGTTGTCGTTGTTGTTTTCCACGGTGCGATTGATTGACTTGCGGCAAAATTAAGCATTTCCTGGGAGTCGTGCCTTTGTCAGCGCAGGTTGCCGGATAACCTAACCTAACCTAATCTAGTCTGCTACTTGCGTAAATCCTCATTCAGTGCCCGGAAATCTATTTTCCCCTGGCGGATTTTGAGGTGTTCGATGATGCGTACGGCGCGCCAGATGCGGTCGTCTTCGTGGCTGCCCTGGATAACGATATAGAGTAGGGTGTTTTTTTACGTGGACGCCTCCGGCTAGTGACGTTCGGCAAGGATGGAGTCCAAAACAAGTGCTTTGCAAAACTTTTGCTGTTTTCATTGAGAAAACAAGGACTTTCTCTTAATTTGTAGAAAGTTACAACTTTGTAAAACAAAAACAAAACAAAAATAAACGAAATGAAATCTATTGCTACTATTGGTGTTGTTTTGGGTTTGCTGCTTTTGCTCTTTATGGGTGGCTGCAGCAGCTATAACGGCTTTGTTGATTCGGAAGAGAATGTAGACAAAGCCTGGGCAGATGTACAAACCCAATACCAGCGCCGGGCTGATTTGTTCATGAACCTGGTTGAAACGGTAAAAGGTGCTGCTGCCAACGAGAAGGATATTCTGATCGGGGTAGTGGATTCCCGCACGGGAGCCGCCAACTACAAAGATATGATTGCCAAGGCCCAATCGCCTGCCGACCTGGAAAGTGTTGGCCAGAAAATCAACTCCCAGATCAACGTCATCTTTGAGCGTTATCCGGAAATTCGGTCTACCGATAATTTTTCGAGCCTGCAGGCACAGATTGAGGGTACGGAAAACCGCATCTCTGTTGCCCGCCAGAAATTCAATGAAGTGGTGACGAGTTACAACAAAAAAGTGCGCCGTTTCCCGGCCAGCTTCTTCGCCAGCATCTTTGGATTCGCTGAGAAAGCCCAGTTCGAAGCCCAGGCGGGTTCTGACCAGGCGCCAAAGGTGAGTTTTTAGTAAATTGTAAAGAGTTGAAATTCAGTTTTTTAAAAGGCCGATGCACCAGCGTCGGCCTTTTGATTTGGTGGCTTGCGGTTTTTGGCACGCTTTTGGTTTATAGGAGTACGAACACTATTTCGTAAAAATTCCTCAAAATCTAACCCCGCATGAATACCGTATTTCGCCCCCTGGTTTTATTGATTGTTGCCACGCTGTTCAGCAGCGCCGTACTGTCGGCCCAACGCGCCATCTTTGTCGAAGAGACCTATGCCGACGCCGACTTCGACCTTTCCAATTCTGATCTTCCTTCCTGGGATATCATCCCCGGTGGCCCGGGTAAGGATGGTATTCCGGCGCTCACCCATCCGGCATTCACCACTGCCAAAAAAGACAACTGGTTGCAGGATGAAGACCTCGTGATAGGGGTGAGCATCAACGGCATCGCCAAGGCCTATCCCATACGGGTACTGAACTACCACGAAATCATTAACGACGAATTCGACGGAGAAGCCGTAGCCGTCACCTACAGCCCCCTGTGTGGCAGTGCCATGGCCTACCGCACCACTGGCAAAGACTACCAGAATTGGGAGCTGGCTGTTTCTGGCCTTCTTTACAATAACAATGCTTTGTACTTCGATCGCCAGACGGAAAGCCTGTGGTCGCAGGTATTGGGAAGCGCCGTTGCCGGACCGGTTGCGGGCGCCCAAATGGACCTGTTGCCTACAACGCTCACCACCTGGAAAGAATGGCGCCAGCGCAACCCCGAAACCCTGTTGCTGAGCAAAGTAACCGGCCACCGCCGCAACTACGACCTGGATGCTTATGCTTATTACGCCACTACGGATCGCCTCATGTTTCCGCTCAACCACAGCGACGATCGCCTGGCCGTAAAAGAGCGGGTCATTGGAATCGAAGTGGATGGTGAATTCAAGGCTTACCCTTACGCCCTGTTGTCAAAAGCGGAAAGCTTCATCACGGCCGACGTCATTAACGGACAAGATATTCAGATTGAGTTTGTACCGGAAGCACAGGCTGTCTACGTCACCGATGGCCAGGGCAAACCGTTTCCCAGTGCGAGCATCTACTGGTTTTCCTGGTCGGCTACGCATCCAGCAACGATGCTTTACAGCTTGCCCGGTGAAGGTATACCTACGGGTTTGAGCATGTCATTGGGTGCGCTTTAAAAAGAAAAACTTTTTAACCACCGGTAGCCCCCGGTGAACAGCAGCCTTGGTGGCGGCTTTCAGCGGAGAATACATCACATGAATACTAATCCAATTCACTTAGGCACAAACTGAATAAACGATTGGATTGTTGACGGGTGGGCAAGCGGTGGAAGCTTGTCCACTTTTTTTATTTCACTTTTATTCAAACGATAAATAAGGCGCTATTTTTTGGCGCACCTCGGCGCTCAGCCCGTACAGTTTTTCCAGGTCGGCCTGGTGGTGGAAGGCTCCGTGTGCTTCGCGGTACCGCACGATTAGGCGGGCGTCGTTGAAGCGCAGGTAAGGGTGGGCGCTGAGTTCTTCCACGTTGAGCTGGTTGATGCGCAGGGTGTGGAGAATAGGGGAGGGCCGCAGCTGGAGGTAGATGGATTGAAATACGCTATCGGGCAATCCGTACGTTTCGCGAACTTGATCCACGTTGGCGAAGCCGCCCAGTTGGTCGCGGAGTTGGATAATCCGGCGGCTGAAACCCGGCCCAATGCCTCGCAATTGCTGCCATTCTTCGGCGGTTGCCCGGTTGATGTCGATGACCACCCGCTCGGGAATGGCGGCAAAAGCCTGGGGCAAGGCTGCTGTTTCGGTACTGGCCAGCGCACCTGCTGCGGGGATCGTGATGTAGGGCTGTAGCCGCGCAAAATCTGCTGGTGCCAGGTTGTATATTTTTCCCACGGCAGCGGGTTCGCGAAAGCGGCCGCCACTGGCCAGGTAATTGACCCAACTGCGGGCGGCCCGCTCGGGAATTCCCATGGCCAACAAATCCGCTAAGGACACTTCGTTGGGGTTGAAATTTTGGAGCGTTGCCGCCACTTCGGGGTTCGGCGTGGAGAGCGGTACCTGGTTCGTTTCCGAAAAAAGGAGATAAGGTTGTACGGCCGTTCGCTCCGCCGGGGACAGGGCGCGAAACTGCTCGACATCGGCCCATGTATCAAAGCGCCCGTTCTGACGGGTGAAACTCAGCCAGGACCGGATGCTGGTCGGGGTTAAACCCACCGCCGCCAATTGTTCGCGGGTGGCGTTCGTGGGGTCGAAAGGTTGTGGTCGGGCGGGCATGGAGCCGTCTGCCGCCACTAAATCGTTCGGCGATTCCTGGATGGCGGCCTGCCAGGCTTCCACTTGTTGGCGCAAAGCCGTAAAATCGGTCGGTGCAGACTGGCTCCGGTCGGGCAACCAGGCTGGTGCCAGGAACAGCAGTAGGCAAAGCCCAATCAGCACGATGATGCCCCGGCGTTCGGCGCGGGTAAAATAGCGGATATCGTTATTCATACCATTGCTTTGCTTTGATTAAAAATTGAGTACAAAGGCGCCGTCTTCGGCCGTCCAGTGGGCTCTAATTCCTATGTACTGTGCTTCCTCCAGCCATTTTTTTGCCCGCGACGGAAAATTGGATCCATCAATAATCCAGTGTTCGGCCTGGAAATATTGCGTCAGTTCGTTCAGCGATAAGCGGGGAGAATTGCGAATGAGTACCAGCTCCACGGGCATGGGGGCGACGGGGATAGCGGCTGGTGCGAAGGTTTCGTCTACGACGGCCAGCGCCTGGTGGTGAAAACCGTACACCCGCCCTGCGGCGAACCAGTGCTGCGGCACGACCATTGAATCGCTTTTTGCGACGCCCCGTTTTTGCCGGTAGGGCTGCACGCTCCATCCCAGGCTGGGATCGTCTTCGTTGAGGCTGCTGATGGAGAATCGCTGGCGACCATCGAGGGCATCCACAACCGTAGCTTTGTACTGGTGGTAGACCAGCCACTGGCGTTGTTGCGCGTGCTGGGCCTGGGTCCAGAGGTTGATGACGAGGGCCAGGGCCAGGGCACCCAGACTGCCCAGCAGCAAGCGTGCTTTTTTTTGTTGCAGGTACCTGCTCAACAACAACAAACTCAGGTACAGCAAGGCCAGGACCCCCGCACTGATCCAAATGCCTTCGAGCAGGCCACCCGGTAATTTTCGCAAAAGGAAGATAAAGGCATTGTTGAAGCCCAGGATTAATTCGAGCAAGAAGGCCACCCCGGTAGCTACCGCTGTCCAGCTGCTGACGATGAACAGCAGAATGCCCAAAAACAAGATGCCGGAAGCCGCCGTGACCACCACCAACCCCGACAGGAGGAAGGTGAGTGGGAATTGGTGAAAGTAGTAAAGACCAAGAGGAAAAGTAGTGAGTTGGGCCGCCAGGGCAACGGTAGCCAGGCTCCAGCAGCGGTCGCCGATCCGGTTGGAGATATACCACCAGCGGTACAGCCGCGGTTGGAAAAAGACAATCCCGAGTAAGGCCAGGTAAGACAGTTCAAAGCCGATGTCGAACAACAAATAGGGATTCAGCAACAAGAGCAAAAATGCCGATACGATCAGGGAGTTGTAGACGCTGGATTTGCGGCCACTGGCCAGCCCTACCTGCAGGAAGCTAAACATAGTAGCCGCCCGCAATACCGACGGGGAAAGCCCCGTCAGGAGGGCAAACGCCCAAATGCCCAGCAGGATAAACAGCAGCCGCGGCCACCGCCAGGTTCTCTTTTTTAGTGGTCCCCAGCCAAAAAGCAAGCTTAGCCCGGCAGCAATGAAACCCAGGTGCAGCCCCGAAACGGCGAGTACGTGAACGGCGCCGGTTTCGGCGTAGGCGTTGCGCAGGTCCGCTGACAGCTCGTCTTTTTTTCCCAGGATCAGGGCGGCGGCTACGGCCAGTTCATTGGACCCCTCCGGCAGGTAAGTGCGCAGGATGCGGAGCAGGTACTCGCGCCACTGAAAAGCTTGTCCGCGCAGCGAGAGGTGGGGGTTGGTCAGTTGCCAGTCTGTTGCCGGGAGGAATGCCTGGTGAAAGACGTTGTGGCGGGCCTGCCAGGTAGCGAAGTCGAAGCCGGCCGGATTCAGGGGGCGGGGAAGGTGGCGGGCGGCCGCAAAGAACTGCAATTGCTGGCCCGGCAGCAGGCTGCTGCTCAGGCTGTCGGCCGGGAGGTACAGCAGCAACTTGCCCGTGCGCGCCAGGGCGGGTTGGCCGGGGGCGGCCAGCGCATCGATGCGGACATCCAGGCGCAAGCGTTCCCGGGTGGGATGCACATCCAGGACATAACCTTGCCAGCAATAGGTGCTGTCGGTGTGGAAGCCTGCCCACCGGGAAAAATGGGTAGGTTGATCGAGCTGGCGAAAGTCCAGGGTGCGCCAGTAACCGAAGGCCAGCATCCACACCAGAATGCCGCTGCCTAACCACCGGTTCAGCCGCCAGGAAAGGGTACGGGTAAGACCCAGGCAGCCCGGCAAGGCGGTGGCCACCAGGATGAGCCCCACAACCTCGCGGTGGCGCCAAGGGAAATACCAGGCTAAAAAAATACCCGTAAGAAAAAATAACAAGAGTCGTAGCAGGGGAAGTTCCCGCCAGGAGAAAGCAGCGTTTTCAGGTGTCATAAGGTAGAGGCGTGTATGGATGCGTTGGATTTAATACCTCTCCTCCGACCATTTCTGTGGCCAAACCAAAGCGAATGTATTATTTGACCCTGCCTAAAATGGTCAGAGAATAACTAAATATAGGTGTTTTTTTGTTTCGGGTCAAGATTTTCTGTGGCCAGGGCCCAAACCAGCATGTACCCTTCCGGCGAACGCTCGTAGTGGATGTCAAAGGTTTGTTTTTCTTCGTCTTTCTGCACCCAGCCCAGGGTTTGGCCGTGCGGACCAGCATAAGTGAAAGGTTTCACCAGGATGTGGTCAATAAATTCCAACTGGCGGCGGCCATGGGCCTTGTACAGGGCTTCTTTGGCGCCCCAGAAGAAATGGATTTGGTCCAGTTCGTGTGCGGGAACCAAACAGGCTGCTTCTTCGGGCCGCAAAAACTTGTGCGCCAGCCGGGTGATCTTAGGAACCAGGAATTGGATGTCGATACCGCACAATTGCGGCGCAGCAATAGCCGCCGCCAGGCCGTGGGAATGGGAAATGGAAATCTGCCAGTCGGATTCGTGGAGGTGGGGTTTGCCAAATTCGTCCTTGATGAATGCGCCCCGCAGGCTGCGCCCCGACATCTGGTGTACCAACTGCCGCACCGCCAGCCACTCTACCCGGCGCCGCCCCTTGAGCTCGCTGAGTTGGCGCAATTCCGGCGGATAGAGGAACAATTTTTCCAGGAACCAGTCCTCGGGCTCAGTGATGTGCCAAATCCCTAATTCTCCGCCGGCCGGAAGCATATCATGACGTACGATGGGCATGGGTTCATTTTTTCAAGGCTAAAGATAACCCGTTCTGGTGGATCCTTGCGGCAAGATCCACTGCAATTCCGTGCCAAATTACCGGAAATTGGCCCTATCTTTATGCTCTCAAAATTAAGACATTCATGCGGAAGCCCAAAATAGGCATTAGTATAGGTGACATCAACGGCATTGGGCCGGAAGTCATCATCAAGACCTTGCGCGACGAGCGGTTGCTCGACCAGTGCACCCCGATTATTTATGGCTCCAGTAAAGTGATTTCTTATCACAAGAATATTGTCGATCCGAATTTTCATTTTTTCTCTTGTCGGGATGCCGAGCAAGCTAGTTCAGACAAGGTAAACGTAATCAACTGCTGGCAGGATACCGTGAACATTGAGATGGGTAAAGCCACGGCCGAAAGTGGCCAATACGCTGCGATAGCGCTGGAACTGGCCGTTAACGACCTCAAGGACGGGCACATCGATGCCCTCGTCACGGCTCCGATCAACAAGCACGCCATGCAACTGGCCGGGGGCTTTCCTTTTCCCGGGCACACCGAATACATCACCCAGCGCCTGGAGGCCAAACAGAGTCTCATGTTTATGGTGAGCGACACCCTGCGGGTAGGGCTGGTGACCAACCACGTTCCGCTTTCGGAAGTAGCTCACCAGGTGACCAAACAGTTGGTCAGTGATAAATTACACATCCTGGAAAGTACCCTCAAGATGGATTTCGGGCTGGAGCGGCCAACGATTGCGGTGTTGGGGCTCAACCCGCACGCCGGTGACGGCGGACTCCTGGGAGAAGCAGAGGAAAAAATTATCCGGCCCGCTATTGTAGAGGCCAAGAAAAAAGGAATGCTGGTGGTTGGGCCGTTTCCGGCTGACGGTTTCTTTGGCTCGGAACAATACCGCAAATTTGACGGTATCCTGGCGATGTACCACGACCAGGGTCTGATCCCATTCAAGCTCTTGTCTTTTGGGCAGGGGGTCAACTACACGGCAGGGCTTTCGGCTATTCGCACCTCTCCGGACCATGGCACCGCCTATGACCTGGTGGGGAAAGACGAAGCCAATCCGGCCAGTTTCCGGCAGGCGCTTTATCAGGCGATCGATATCTTCCGCTCGCGGCACGATTATTTGGAGATGCACGCCAATCCGCTGGTGATCAAAGAAAAACGACAAATGACGGATGGCGAAGAGGAAGATGAAATCTTACCCGAAGACGCGTAATCATTTGAGCAGGTGAATTTATTATTTGCCCGGCACGACAGCTATTCTGTCGGCTGATCACCCCAAATTTACTCCTATTGAAAAAGGCCTGGTATGTTGTTGGGATCATAGCGATTGTGTTGATCATCGATCAAGCGGTTAAGATTTGGGTGAAAACCCATATGCTATACGGAGAAATGATTCCCATCATGGGTTCTGATCGTGCTTATATCCATTTTGTGGAAAACGAAGGGATGGCTTTTGGTAAACGCCTGGATCTTCCTTTTGGCAAATTAATTTTGAGTCTTTTCCGTATTACAGCGGCGGGTTTACTCGTGGTCTTTATGCGCAACTTGCTGCGGAAACCGATCAGCAATGGCTTGTTGATCAGTTTTTCGCTGATCCTGGCGGGTGCCCTGGGCAACATTATCGACAGTACTTTTTATGGTTGTTTGTTTTCGGCTTCCTATTCCCACGGGTTGCCTGCAGAATTTATGCCGGTAGGGGGGGGGTACAGCAGCTTGCTCTACGGCAAGGTGGTAGATATGTTCTATTTTCCGCTCTTTGAAGTAGGAATTCCAGCGTGGGTGCCCTTCTGGGGAGGGCGTTCTTTGTCCTTCTTTGGGCCCGTTTTCAATATTGCCGACGTAGCCATTACGTGGGGCGTCATTCAGGTTCTTTTATTTCACCGCTGGTTTTTTCAATCTACGCCAACACCCGTGACAGCGGTGGATGCCGCGGCAGAAAACCCGCCTACCACCGAAACCGAAGAGATAGCTTTAGCTAAAGATCCTCCAGGCCTTCAAAATCCTCAAAATCCTCAATAAAACGACGGATAGCAGCAATGGATTCGCCCACCTTGTCGTAGGCGATTTTGTACATGACGTACTTGCCTTCCCGTTCGGTCTCCACGATACCCGTCACCCGTAAAATACGCAGGTGTTGGGAGGTAATGGACTGTTCCAACTGTAAAGTGTTGTAAATTTTGTTGACGTTGATGGATCCGTGGCGGTCGATAAAAGCCAATATACGCATTCGCAGGGGGTGAGCCAATGCACGTAAAATTTCCGCAGAAACCTCCAGCTTTTCGTCGTCAATTAGAATACGATCATTCGCATTTTTTCTCATAGCAAACACAGTTGCATACGGGTAAAGGTACAGTCCTGTCCGTATCAGGGTAATGGGATTTAAACAGCCTTATTGTGTTTACTTCTTTGGGTAGAAAAAGATGTGACTAGGGGGAGGTTGAAAACAAATATCGTTAAAATTATGGTTTTTTCAAAGAATTGTAAAAAAAGGAATCGCTTTTAAAGTGTTAAAACCTGATAGTCAGGTAGAATACAAAAACTGCGTGCTGAAAATCAGCACGCAGTTTTTGTGTTCCTAGTGTGAATAATAACTTTTAAGTGCCCATGCGAAAAGCAAGCTTTTCTAACCAGCAGCCAATTCTTCGACCAATTTGCCGATTTGAGCGAGTCGTTCCCGGCTCAAGGCGTAGTAAATGTACTTTCCTTGCCGCTCCGTGTCTACTACGCCAGCGCGGCGCAAAATAGCCAGGTGCTGGGAAGCGACAGACTGCTCTAATCTGAGGGCAACATAAATATCCGTTACGGCCATACTGCCGTTCTCATCCAGCAGATCAATGATGCGCTGGCGGAGTTTGTGGTTTACTGCCCGCAAAACAATCACTGCTTTACGGAGCTCGGCATAATCCAACTGGATATTTTCACTACCCTTGTTGGTTAAAGTTACCGATTCAATCTTTTGCTTTTCCATCGGTTGGATTTTTTGCATTAGAAAAATGGCACATCCAACTTATGCGGTTCAAATACCGTACCAAATTTCCTCACAAAGCTCTTTTAAATAAATCTCTCCTTACAAAAGTGGTAAACCATTAACAAATATGCAAAAAAATGAATGTAAATTTTTTATAAAACAAGTGCTTTTCTTTCTTAGCGGGCTTTTTTGAGCCTAAATCGATGTTTTTTCGCCCCATCAGTCGGGAGGCGGCGATGATTATTCCGGTTCCTCTTCGGGGAAGGAGTTTAAAATAATATTTATCGACCGCTGTTTTTTTGCTACGAACCCTCTATTGGGATTAAATACCAGCACCCGTCTTACCTCACAACACAATTAGGGAACTGGTCGGAGACCATGCCAGACCAGTTCCCCTTTTAACTTATCTAGGCTCGCGGCCCATCCACCAGCCCACAACGGCACCGATCAGCGCCCCGTAAATCACATAAGCCACGATATCGACAATCACCATGGTCATATCGATCATGTTGTACATACCATAAGCCAGGAAATCACTATTAGCGCCTATCAAGCCACCAATTACCGCGCCAGCCGTGGCGCCCGTCTGGATGGTCTTGATGCCGGCCCAACGCCCGTAGATGAGGGAGAACAGGAAGCCGATGGCCAGCGAACCCAAAGCAACGGACCACATGAGTGGTTCTTCCTTAGCCAACCCGGCGGGAGCCATGGAGTGCGCTTTCATAAAACCATCCAACGCCAGGCCCCAGATGAGAAAACCCAGCAGGAAAGCCGTGACGCCGCCCAGCAAACCGCCGATTAAAATTTTGTTTGAATTCATAACTTTTAGATTAAGGTGGTGAAAAAATGTCTGCTAACTTACTTTATTATTTTTATAAATCGTTAACGCAGGTCAAAATAGCCTCATTCCAACAGGGCTGTTGGCGACCAGAAGTAGCGGTCGAAGTCGACGACGGTGTCGTCCTTAACCACCATCCCTTCGGCTTCCAGGAGTTCCTGCATGCGCGTGGGGGTCGCAAAATGGGTGCGTCCGCTGAGTTCGCCCTTGCGGTTTACCACCCGGTGCGCGGGTACGTCGCCCGTGTGAATGGCCTGGTTGAGCGCCCAGCCCACCATGCGCGCCGAACCCAGGGCCAGGAAATCGGCAATGGCGCCGTAATTGGTTACGCGGCCCGGCGGGATCAGGCGTACCACATCGTAGACATTTTCGTAGTAGGTCGGTTCGGGTGCCATAAAAGGGGGGCTTTTTGCTCGAAAATACTTACCCAAGGCAAGTTTTATCAAGGGTAAGTTAATAATTCTGAACTACCTTTACCCCTCAAATTTGCAATTTCATGTTGCGTACTAAAATAAAAGCCAGCTCCATCACCCACCTTACCGACGCCCGCTATTTTGCGGCCTGGGAGGTCGAATGGTTGGGCTTCCAATTGTCGCCCGGCAGTGAACACACCGTGGATCCGCGGCTGGTGAGCACCTTGCGCGAGTGGGTGGACGGGGTAAAGATTTGTGGCGAATTCAACCTGGCCACCGGCCCGGACATCCTCGCCGCGATCGATTTGCTGGCGCTGGAAACGGTGGAGGTTGGCATGTTTACGCCCCGCGAAACCTTGGTACAGCTCCAGGGCAAGGCCGAGATTATCCAGGAAGTGGTGGTCGAAGCCTACGCCGATACCAGCAACCTGGAGGAACTGATGTTGGAACACCAGGACCTGGTGGCCTACTTTTTGCTCCACTTCGGTAAAGGCGGCATCACCTGGGCCGACCTACAAGCGGGGATTCCATTGCCGGTGGAACAGTTGGCCGATTGGGCGCGCCGTTTCCCGCTGCTCATCGATCTGCCGCTGGGCGATACCCTACCGCAAGATTTTCTGGCACAGGTACCGGCCCGTGGCCTGAATGTGCAAGGCGGGGAAGAGGAAAAAGTGGGCTTGAAGAATTTTGACCAGTTGGATGCTTTTCTGGAAGATTTAGAATTACTGGTATGATTAATTATCGAATCATCGCCAAGGTTTTGGGGGTGCTCCTGCTCATCATCGGTGCGCTCATGTGGACGGGTTTGCCGGTATCGTGGTATTTTCAGTCGGGGGACATGTCTTCCTTGTTCTGGTCGGGCGTCATCTGCCTGGGGGCAGGCGGCTTGCTGCGGTTGCCGCGGCTGGGTGCCGACCGGTCGGTGCGCAAGCGCGAGGGGTACCTGATCGTAGCCCTGGGTTGGTTGGTGATGGTACTTTTCGGGATGCTGCCGTATGTATTGAGCGGCGTTATTCCCGGCTTTGCCGATGCCCTCTTTGAAACCGTTTCCGGGATGACCACCACGGGAGCTTCGGTGCTCACCAAGATCGAAGGCCAGCCCGAAGGTATCCTGTACTGGCGCAGCCTCACCCAGTGGATCGGCGGCATGGGGATTATTGTCCTCACCGTCGCCATCTTTCCGCTGCTGGGCATTGGCGGGGTCGAGCTGTTCGTGGCGGAGGCACCCGGACCCACCAGCGATAAGCTGCATCCGCGCATCAGCGAAACGGCCAAGCGCCTGTGGCTCATCTACGTGGGCCTGACGGGCATCCTGGCCTTGCTGCTGTTGCTGGAAGGGATGACGCTTTACGAGGCGGTCAACCACGCTCTCACGACCATGGCTACGGGTGGGTTTTCTACCCGCAACAACAGCATGGCGGCCTTTTCTCCCACCATTCAGTATACCATCTGTGTTTTTATGTTTTTGGCGGGGGTCAACTATACGGTCATCTACTTTGGTTTGAAAGGCAAATTTAAGCGGGTGTGGGCCAGCGACGAGTTCCGGGCTTACCTTGGCCTGATCCTGTTGCTGACGGTCATTGTGACCTTTACGGTGCACCACGCGGTAGATATAACTTGGGAACAGGCCTTCCGCGATAGCATTTTTCAAATCATCTCCCTCATCACCACCACCGGCTTCGTTTCGGCTGATTATACCAGCTGGACGGTCGGCCTGACGCTCTTGTTCTTTATTACCCTCTTCATCGGCGCTTGCGCCGGATCCACCAGTGGGGGCATCAAGATCGTGCGCAATTTGGTGTTTTTCAAAAATTCTTTCCTGGAATTCAAGCGCATTCTGCATCCGCGGGCCATTATACCCCTGCGGCTCAACGGCGAAATTGTCAAAGGGCGGATCATTACCCACATCATTATCTTTTTGCTGCTCTACCTCATGATTTTTATCTTTGGTTCCCTGGCGCTGGCCTGGATGGGGTTGGACTTTCTCACCGCCATTGGGGCGGTAGCGACTTCACTGGGCAACGTCGGTCCCGGGATTGGCAAGGTGGGGCCCGTCGACAACTTTGCCTGGCTACCTGCCGAAGCGAAGATTCTCCTCAGCTTCCTGATGTTGCTGGGCCGACTGGAATTGTTTACGATTCTGGTGTTGTTTACCCCTTATTTCTGGAAGGCAAACTAACAGCTCATGTCTAAGCTCATGCAAACCATCTGGCCCGACCCGCAGGACGACCGCATCGTTTGGATCATTGACCAACGCGCCCTGCCCCACGAACTGGTGCACGAAGCCCTCCGAACGGCCGAGGACGCAGCCCGGGCCATTCGCGAGATGCACGTGCGTGGCGCACCCCTGATTGGCGCTACGGCGGCCTGGGGGCTCTACCTGGCCATGCGGCAATACCCGCAGGAGGAAGCCTTTGGCAGTTACCTGCAACGCATGCGGGACTTGCTCTACCACACCCGGCCGACGGCGGTAGACCTGGAAAACGCGCTGGCGCAGGCTACGCAAAAGATCCTGGCCGCCGCCCCCGACCAACGCGTGGCCACCGCCCGCCGGGCAGCTGAGCAGTTTGCTGCCGAAAGCGCAGCCCAGTGCAAAGCCATCGGCGAATACGGCCTGCCGCTCCTGAAAGCCATCTACGCCAAGAAGGCGCCCGGCGAACCCATCCAGATCCTGACCCACTGCAACGCCGGCCGACTGGCGTGCATCGACTACGGCACCGCCACGGCGCCCATCTACCTGGCCCACGAGCGCGGCCTGCCCGTGCACGTATGGGTAGACGAAACCCGCCCCCGCAACCAGGGCGCCCGCCTGACGGCCTACGAGCTGGCCCAGGCAGGCGTTCCCCACACCGTGATCACCGACAACCTGGGCGGCCACCTTATGCAGCACGGGCTGGTGGATATTGTCTTCGTAGGTACGGACCGCACAACCCGCCAGGGCGACGTGGCCAATAAAATAGGAACTTACCTGAAAGCCCTGGCAGCCGCTGACAATGGGGTGCCTTTTTACGTCGGCCTGCCCACGAGTACCATCGACTGGACCATCCGCGATGGCCTGACGGAAATTCCCATCGAGGAGCGGGGAGGGGAGGAGGTGACCCACATCGCCGGCTGGTCAGACGGCCAGTCGCGCACCGTGCAGCTCACCCCCGACGCCAGCCCCGGCCTCAACTACGGTTTCGACGTGACGCCCGCCCGCCTGGTGACGGGCCTGATCACCGAGCGCGGCGTCTGCGCGGCGAGCGAGGCGGGTTTGTTGGGGCTGTTTCCGGAGCGGGGGTGAGGGGGGTGGGGAGATTAAATCAGCCGTTGGCGAAACGGAATACGAAGTAGAATCTATCAACAAGTCGAAATGAGTGAAATAATTCTTTTGTTAAATTGCAGTGCCATCCATTGTCCTTTACCGATATTCTGAAACACGGAGTCCGCCGGTTTTCCCCACCATGCCCTATTTCTACCCCATAATTGTTCCGTTTCACTAAAATGGCTGGTTTTGCCCCATGTTTGTCCAGTTTTTGCCCTGTGTAAGCGCTACCTTTACAGCAACACCTAAAACTCAAACATTCATCTGGCTATAGCCAAACAACTACCTTCACAACACATGGAAAATCAGACCACATTATCACCTTCAACGCCAGGCACACCACCATCGCCAGCAAGCATCATGCAAATTGGCACAGGTTTCTGGGCATCAAAGGTATTGCTAACGGCGGTAAACCTGGAATTATTCACTCACCTGGCCAGGCAGAAAGGCCAATCTGCCCAGGAAATCAAAACGCTTTTTCAACTCAAATGTACCGATAGGCATCTTTATGATTTTTTAGATAGCCTGGTTGGTTTTGGATTTCTAAACCGGGAAGGACTCTTGGCAACTGCCCGGTATTCCAACAGCTTAGATACCGATACCTTCCTGGATAAAGCAAAACCTTCCTATATCGGAGGTATGCTGGAAATGCTGGACAATCGACTCTACGGCTTCTGGGGAAACCTACAGGATGGTTTAGAAACGGGTCATGCCCAAAATGAAGTAAAAAATGGGGATGCTCCGGTTTTTGAAGCTTTGTATAATGATCCCGTTCGGCTCAAGGGATTTGTAAATGCGATGACCGGAATGCAGATAGGAAACTTCATGGCTTTGGCGCAGGCTTTTGATTTTTCAAAGTACAAGACCTTTTTAGATGCTGGTGGCTCAGCAGGGGTTTTATCCCTGATGGTTGCCAGGCACCAGCCCCACATGACCTGCACCACACTGGATCTTCCCCCCGTCGAACCCATTGCTCAGGGAACCATTGAGCAATACCAACTTTCCGACCGGGTAAAGGCGGTGAGTGGCGATTTTTTCAAGGATGATTTCCCCCCGGCAGATGTCATTTCCATGGGGAATATTTTACACGACTGGGATGAAGACCATAAAATTCAACTCCTGCAAAAAGCCTACGATGCATTGCCAGCGGGAGGTGCTTTTATAGCCATCGAGGCCGTAATTGACGATGAAAGAAAACAAAATGTCTTCGGAATGATGATGAGTCTGAATATGCTCATCGAGACGGGCAACGGATTTGACTACACTTTTTCCGATTTCAACCGATGGGCTACACAAGTAGGATTTAAATCTACTTCCGCTATTTCGTTAACGGGACCTTCAAGTGCCGTTATTGCCTATAAATAATATTTTTTTCACTTTTTTAACCTGTAAAACAAATCATCAGGATTAAGACACGGATTGTACCACAAAGAACAACGACGCTTCCCGGTCAGGAAGCGTCGTTTTTGTTTTCAATTGACCTCGAACACGAAAAATGTCAGCGCATCAAATCTTTTACATAGGATTTACATTGTTTTACATACAATCCAACCCTTGCAACAGCCATCCGTGATAGATTTGATGAAAATAATTCATCATCAAATAAATTCGGATATGAATAAGCGTATTTTAATTTTTTGTACCGTACTGTCAGCCTTTGGTTTGTCAGCCTTTGGTTTGTCAGCCTTTGGTTTGTCAGCCTTTGGTTATCAGAATTGGGGCCATGCCGCAACGGCTCAAGCAGCAGCTACGTGCAGCAAACCTGTTGCACCAACCCAGCAGGAAAGCATGTACTATTCGCCATTAATCGATGCCGAAATCGCCCTGAATGATCCCTATGAGCTGACCTACACAGTGGTGCAAACCGGAGCGAATCAGTACAAGCTCGTCACCAACATGCAGCTGTTTGGTGGTAGCTTTTACGTATCTCCTCATGCTACCGCCGACTTTAAAGGAAAGTTCACGATCAAAATGGACGACAACGACCACCTTAAAATGGGTGCCGATTTTCTGGAAATCCCTCGTTCGAAGGAGGTGTTCGACCCTCATCCCTTTGTCAATGGCCCGGTCAACTGGGTCCAGGAAGACACCCAATACGAGCACCAATTAACCGTTACCTTTTCCGAGGATTTTGAGGTGCGGGGTAAGTTCGTGTTCACCATTGAACCCAAGTGCACGCTCGAGCAGATTCCTTTCGTCATCAAATTCAAATCAGGCGTCCTGAGGATCGAGAAATGGATGTGCTAAGCGGGAGCACTTAATAGACTTGTACTGCTGGATTATATCGAACACTAAAAATGAATGGAAAGGTGAAGTTTCAAATAATGATTTTTCTGGCCATACTCTTACTGCTAAATTTCTCGTGTAGTCCTAAAAATGCTTCCGAAACCAAGGCGGACAGGTTAACAACTGGTACAACAACTTATGGACCATCAAACCAGGATAGGGGTGCCCAACTGAAATATACTTCTGGCATACGTTCCATATTGCATGATAGCAAAGGAAATTATTGGTTGGGCAGTCACCAGGAAGGAGTTTGCCTATTTGATGGAAAGTCGTTCACCTATTTTACGGTAGAAGATGGCTTAAGTGACCATCAGGTAAGGACGATCCAGGAAGATGAGAATGGAATAATTTGGTTTGGCACGGCAAATGGCGTGAGCAGTTATGATGGTAAAGGAATCGTCAATCATACCCCCAGCAGCTTGGTCGAATTTGAACCCGCATTCCCAAATAAATGGACAAAAACCGATAATGACCTTTGGTTTAGCGCTGGAAATAAAGCAGGCGTCTATAGGTTGGATGGAAAAAAAATGAACTATTTGGCTTTCCCTATTCAAACGGATAACTCCTCGTTTGATTCTTATAGCGTAACGGGTCTTGCAAAAGGTAAGCGTGGTTGTCTCTGGATGGCGACGTATGCAGCCGTATTTGGTTTTGACGGAAAATCCTTCCGGATAATAGATGATGAATCCTTGGGCTATACTGAACAAACCGGAAGATTACACCTACGGAGCATTTTGGAAGATTCAAGCGGAAACCTGTGGATGGGGAACAATGGAATAGGTGTGCTCTTAATGACAGGAGATACAACGATAAATTTTTCAGCGAAAGAAGGGTTAATTCATGCCAATAGCTCCAAGGGTGGAGCCCCTTCTCCGGCGGGAACGCTTGAACACGTTTTTGCCATTGCCGAAGATCGTCAGGGGAATATTTGGTTTGGAGACCGCGACACGGGGGCATGGAAATACGACGGAAAATCAATGACGAACTATACCGTTGATGACGAAGGTCCGACATCGAACATTTGGGCTATTTATCAGGATAGGAATGGCGAATTGCTGTTCGCAATGGGCAATGGAGGCGTGTACAAGTTGAATGGAATTGCATTTGCCAGGCTATTTTGACAAAACACGAATCCCCCAAAAAAAACAAGTGGACAGGTGTGCACCTCCTCAACTCCCTCCCTCCACTCCTTAAAATGGCTGGCTTCCACCAATGTAAATCCGGTGCGCGGATAGCAAACCTCACGCCAATAAAACAACAAGCCCCCGATTTACGAGGTAAATCGGGGGCTTGGTATTCGCACCACCGTGTTTAGCGGCCAGCTGCGGCAGCCGTAAATTCAGTAGCCTTTTTCTCATCGGTGGCCCGTGCGGCGGCATCCAATTGCAGCTGGGCACGAGACGTGTAGAAATCGGCGAAGGCCGTCAGGAGGGGTGCGCTGGCGCTGGCCTTCAGCTTTTCCACTACCGCCGGCTGGCTCAGGAAGATGTCTTCCAGGTCGTAGGCCAGCACGTCGTCGCTACTGAGGAAGCTGAAAAAATCGGCTTCCGTGAGCTGGTCGCGCAGTTTGGTAGGGGGTAAAAAGACTTTCCCGGCGGCACCGGGGAAATAGAAGCCATCCCCTTCGGTTGACCAGACGAGTTGTTTTACGCTGCCGTCGGAAATAGGCAGCAGGGCCAGCAGGCTGGCCGATTTGAGGTTCCAGATTCCCATGTTGCCATCGGCACCCTGGGAGATGAGGTACTGGTTGTCGGGGGAAGCCTCGAGGGCCACGATATTGCTTTTGTGCCCTTTGAGCAAGGTTTTGTTGTTGCTGCTGATGACGAGGTAGGGCCCCGCGGCGGTGGCGGTCGTGCCGGTTTTAGTTGTTACCGAAACACCCGCAGAGCTATTAATGGGTGAGGTGCCTTGCGCAGCTGTCCATTGTACCAGGGGCCCGTTCGTTTCCTGCACTTCGAGGTGCTGGTCGTCGGTCCAGCGCAGCGAACCCAGGGTCGTTGGGTTGGTGCCCGTAAAGAGCAGTTCGTTGTTTTTGGCGTTCCACACGTAGAGGAGTTCGTCGGAAGCGTGAGCGGC